>Ga0194131_10001183_pt1 | contig 45009 bp, 46 predicted proteins | sample TA2KigO120mmetaG_FD_148631 | JGI IMG/M metagenome (GOLD analysis project Ga0194131, IMG submission 148631) | Freshwater microbial communities from Lake Tanganyika, Tanzania - TA2015053 Kigoma Offshore 120m | ecosystem: Environmental > Aquatic > Freshwater > Lake | place: Tanzania: Lake...
TCGCGGGCCGCGAGCTTCACCCGCAGCCGCGCGTCGAGCGTCCGCAGCCGCGACTCCGAGCGCTGCGCCCGCGCGCGCAGCGCCGCGTGCACGCGATGCGCCAGCCGGTCGATGCGGCCGTAGAAGTCGTCCTTGCTCTTGACGACGAGCTCCGCCGCATGCGACGGCGTGGCCGCGCGCACGTCGGCCACGAAGTCCGCGATGGTGAAGTCCGTCTCGTGGCCCACGGCGGAGATCGTCGGCACCGGACAGCCGCCGATGGCGCGCGCCACGACCTCTTCGTTGAACGCCCAGAGGTCCTCGATGGACCCGCCGCCGCGGCCGACGATGACGACATCGACGCCCGTCACCTTCGCGATCGCGCGCAGCGCGCGGGCGATGTCGAGCGCCGAGCCCTCGCCCTGCACGCGTGCCGGGCGGATGACGATGTGCGCGTTCGCGTAGCGGCTGCGGAGCACCGTGATGATGTCGCGGACGGCGGCGCCGTCGAGCGAGGTGACGACGCCGATCTTGCGCGGCAGCGCCGGCAGCGGCCGCTTGCGCCGCTCGTCGAAGAGCCCTTCCCTGGCGAGCCGCTGCTTGAGCTGGTCGAACGCGAGCTGCAGCGCGCCCAGGCCTTCGGGCTCGAGGTGCTCGCAGACGATCTGGTACTCGCCCTTCGGGTCGTAGACGCTCACGCGGGCGCGCGCGACGACGTGGATGCCGTCCTCGGGCCTGAACCGCAGCCGCCGCAGCGACGAGCGGAAGATCACCCCCTTGATCTGCGCCGCCTCGTCCTTGAGCGTGAAGTACATGTGCCCCGTGTTCCACACGCGGCAGTTGGAGAGCTCGCCCTCGACCCAGATCTCGACGAACGCCTCTTCGAGGACCGCGCGGATGTGGCCGTTCAGCTCCGAGACGGTGTAGACGCGCCGCCGCTCGGGCGCCGGAGGCACGGGATCCGGCTCGGGCTGGTCCGACTCTTCAAACGGCAGATCGAACAGAGACGTCATGGGCGAGGTGTGTCAGCTCACGCTCCGAGTAACTGAGGCGCGTGACGCGGGTCGCGAGACCCGTCTTGTCGTCGGCCTCCACGAGCACGCCGTTCAGCCGGGGGTTGCCGGTGGCCGGCTCGAACTTCGACGGCATGGCGTTGAGAAACCGTGCCATCGACGGCTCGCGCTCCATGCCGATGATCGAGTCGTGCGGGCCGGTCATGCCGGCGTCCGTCAGGTACGCCGTGCCGTGCGGGAGGATGCGCTCGTCGGCGGTCTGCACGTGCGTGTGCGTCCCGAAGACGGCGGTCACCTTGCCGTCGAGGTGCCACCCCATGGCGACCTTTTCACTCGTCGCTTCGGCATGGAAGTCCACCAGGATGATCTTCGCCCGGTGGCGTATCGCCTCGATTTCGCGCAGGACGACGGCGAACGGGTCGTCGATCGGCAGCATGAAGACGCGGCCCATGACGTTGATGACGCCGACGGAGCGGCCGTCGCCCGTCTGCGCCACGTAGGACCCGCGCCCCGGCACGCCGGCCGGATAGTTCGCGGGCCGCAGCAGCCGCGGCTCGCCGGGGATGTACTCGAGCACCTCGCGCTTGTCCCAGACGTGGTTGCCCGAGGTCATCACGTCCACGCCGCTCTCGAGCAGCGTGTCGCCGATGTCGCGCGTGAGGCCGAAGCCGGCGGCCGCATTCTCCGCGTTGGCGACGACGAAGTCGGCGCCGTGATGCTCGATGAGGCCGCGCAGCCCCTTCCGAATCAGCTCGCGGCCGGGCTTGCCGACAATGTCCCCGATGAAGAGCAGCTTCATCGACCCTGGACAGGGATGCGGTGCGGCCGTCCGCGGCGCTCCTCGAGCTTCGGCAGCAGGATGCGCAGCTCGCCGTCGCGGAGCGTCGCCGTCGTGCTGTCGATGTCGAACGCGCCGGTCAGGCGCACGGCGCGGGCGAAGCGCCCGAACTCGCGCTCGACGAGGTGGAAGGTCTGCGCGTCGCTCGTGGCGTAGGGCGCCTTCTCGCCCGCCACGACGAGCACGCCGCCGCGGAACAGGAGGCGGATCGCGTCGGGCGCCACGCCGGCGACGTCCACGATCACTTCGATCGTGCTGTCGCTTTCCAGCACGTCCAGCGACGGGTGGCACTCCCCCGAATACGCACGCTGGCCGTGCCGGAGCGTCCGCGACAGCTCCTCGAAGAGCTCGCGGATGTCGTCGGCCAGCTCGGTCGATTCCGTCGAGGGAATCAGGGAAAACGCCACCGAGCCGTATGTTCTCATAGTCGGCGTGGACGCGCTGAACCGCCGCATTGCGCTGCTGGCCTCGGATCGCGAGTCGGGAGCGTCGGACATCCTCGACCAGGTCGTCGCGATTCTGCGCGACGCGGTTGCGGCCGGGGTTCCGCTGCCGCCGGTGGCGCGCGCCCTCTGCCGGGCCCAGCCGTCGATGGCGCCGGTCTGGAACGCGGCGCTGGAAGTGCTGGGGCCGGACGGGCCCGCGCGGCTCGAGACGTTTGCCCGGCGCGCCGCGCGCGCCTCGGACGCCGTGGTCCGCGTGGGAACCGGCTTCTTGCTCGACGACGGGCAGCAGTCACTGAACGTCGTGACGGTGTCGTTCAGCCGGTCCGTGGCGATGCTGCTCGAGGCGTTGGCGGCACGGCGGCCCGTGCGCGTCTTCTGCAGCGAGAGCCGCCCGGCGCTCGAAGGGCGCCGGCTGGCGTCGCGTCTTGCGGGGGGCGGTATCCCGGTCACCGTCTATGGCGACGCGGCGATCGGACGCGCGCTTGCCCCGGCCGACGCCGTCCTCGTGGGCGCCGACGCGGTCGGTCCCGAGTGGTTCCTCAACAAGTCGGGCACACGGATGCTGGCGGCGGCCGCAGCTCAGCAGGGCGTCCCCTTGTACGTCGTCGCCACGAGGGAGAAGTTCGTCGGCCACGGAGTCGCCGCCCGTCTGGCGCTTCGCGACGGTGCTCCAGCCGAGGTCTGGGACGCGCCACCGGCTGGGGTCACTGTCAGCAACCCCTACTTCGAGGCAACCCCGCTCGAGCTCGTCGCGAGCCTCATCACAGACATAGGGGTCATCGGAGCAGCCTCTGCCGCTGAGGTGGGGACTGAATATGAGTATGTAAAACTCATATAAACTTCTTTACCAGCGCTCATATCGTGCTATTATCTGGGCATGAGCAAAGTCATTGGAATCGACCTCGGCACCACCAACTCCGTTGTCGCGGTCATGGAAGGCGGCGAGCCGGCCGTCATCGTCAACCAGGAGGGCGCGCGCACCACGCCGTCCGTGGTCGGCTTCACCAAGGACGGTGAGCGCCTGGTTGGTCAGGTCGCCAAGCGGCAGGCCGTCACCAACCCTGAAAACACCGTGTTCTCGGTCAAGCGCTTCATGGGCCGGAAGCACACCGAGGTCTCGAGCGAGATCGCGCGCGTGCCGTACGCGGTCGTGAAGGCGGACAACGGAGACGCCTGGATCGGCGTCCGCGGCAAGCGGTATTCGCCTCCCGAGATCTCCGCGATGGTCCTGCAGAAGCTGAAGCAGGCTGCGGAGGACTATCTCGGTGAGAAGGTGACCGACGCCGTTGTCACCGTTCCCGCCTACTTCAACGACGCCCAGCGGCAGGCGACGAAGGACGCCGGCAGGATCGCCGGGCTGAACGTCCTCCGCATCGTCAACGAGCCGACCGCGGCGGCGCTGGCCTACGGCCTGGACAAGAAGAAGGACGAGACGATCGCCGTCTACGACTTCGGCGGCGGCACCTTCGACATCTCGATCCTCGAGGTGGGCGAGGGGATCGTCGAGGTGAAGGCGACCAACGGCGACACGCACCTCGGCGGCGACGATCTCGATCAGCGCGTCATCGACTGGATGGTCGCGGAGTTCAAGAAGACCGACGGCATCGACCTCGGCAAGGACCGGATGGCGCTCCAGCGCCTGAAGGAAGCGGCCGAGAAGGCGAAGATCGAGCTCTCCACGGTGATGGAGACCGACATCAACCTGCCGTTCGTCACGGCGGACGCGTCGGGTCCCAAGCACCTGCAGATGAAGCTCACGCGCGCGAAGTTCGAGCAGCTCGTGGACGATCTGCTGCAGCGCTCGATGGGCCCGGTGAAGCAGGCGCTCGCCGACGCGGGCCTGAAGCCGTCGGACATCGACGAGATCGTGCTGGTGGGCGGCTCGACGCGCGTGCCGAAGATTCAGGAGATCGTCAAGCAGTACTTCGGCAAGGACCCGCACAAGGGCGTCAACCCTGACGAGGTCGTGGCCGTCGGCGCCGCGGTCCAGGGCGGCGTGCTGAAGGGCGAGGTCAAGGACGTCCTGCTGCTCGACGTGACGCCGCTGTCGCTCGGCATCGAGACGCTGGGCGGCGTGATGACGACGCTGATTCCGCGCAACACGACGATCCCGACGCGGAAGAGCGAGACCTTCTCGACGGCGACGGACGACCAGACGAACGTCGAGGTGCACGTGCTCCAGGGCGAGCGGCAGATGGCGCGCGACAACCGCACGCTGGGCCGCTTCCAGCTCGTCGGCCTGCCGCCGGCGCCGCGCGGGGTGCCGCAGATCGAGGTCGCCTTCGACCTCGACGCCAACGGCATCGTGAGCGTGAGCGCGAAGGACGTGGCCACGGGCAAGGAGCAGAAGATCACCATCGCCGGCTCGTCGGGCCTGAGCAAGGACGACGTGGAGCGGATGGTGAAGGACGCCGAAGCGCATGCCGCCGAGGACAAGGCGCAGCGCGAGGAGGCTGAAGCGCGGATCCGGGCCGAGCAGGACGCGTATGCCAGGGCCCGTGACGCACAGGCACAGGAACAGCAGACGGACGAGAAGGACGACGACGTGCGCGAAGGCGAAGTCGTCGCGTCATGAGGAGGAGAACGAACATGGCGATTGTGAAGGTCGATCCGTTCCGCGAACTCACCGCGATGCAGGACCGCATGGCGCGCCTCTTCGGCGACGTGTATCTCCGGGATGAGGACACCGGCTTCCGCGGCACGTGGACGCCCGCGGTGGACATCTTCGAGACCGACACCCACGACCTGGTGCTCAAGGCGGAGCTGCCGGGCATGGGCCGCGAGGACATCGAGGTCACCGTCGAGCACGGCACGCTGGTGCTCAAGGGGACCAAGCAGTTCGACGCGGAGGTCAAGGACGAGAACTACCGCCGCATCGAGCGCACCTACGGCACGTTCCACCGCTCGTTCACGCTGCCGAACACCGTCGATGCCTCGAAGGTCTCGGCCGACGTCAAGAACGGCGTGCTCACCGTGAAGCTGCCGTTCCGCGAGGAAGCCAGGCCGCGGACGATCAACGTCGAAGTGGCGTAACAGCCCCAAAGGCTGCTAGTCTGGTTCGTCTATGGACGAGACGAACGACGTGCTCGATCAGCCGGGCGAACCAGACGCCCCTCCGGCGCCGCGCCCGAAGGCGCCCCCCATTGAGAGCCGGTTTCTCTACGTCGACGTCGCCGCGATGCGCGCCAAGCAGCTGCGTCGCGGCGCGCTGCCGCGCCTCGAGGAAGGCGATCACCAGCCGCAGCGCGCGGTCCCGCACAAGGCGGAGCGCGTGGCGATGGAAGAGGTCAGGCGCTGTCTCGTGCTCTACGACGTGCCGCCCGTGAAGGGCGCCGAGCGCTAGCGATGGCGAGGCTGCGCGCGCTCTTCGCGCTCTTCGCGGTCGTTGTCCTGCTGGCGCCCGCCGCCGCGCAGCAGCGTCCCGCGCCGCCGCCGTACCGCATCCTGATCGCCAACGACGACGGCGTGCGCGCGCCGGGGCTGGCAGCCATCGCGCAGATCATCCAGTTGATCGGGACGCCGGTGATCGTGGCCCCGTCGGAGAACCAGAGCGGGAAGGGCCACTCGATCATCACGACCGAACCGGTCTTCCGCGAAGACCTGACGCTCCCGAACGGGCTCCGCGCAATCGGGCTGACCGCGACGCCGGCCACCACGGTCAACATCGCCATCCGCAACATCGTCAACCCGCGGCCGGACCTCGTGATTTCCGGCATCAACCGCGGCTACAACCTGGGATTCTCCGGCTACCTGTCGGGCACGGTCGGCGCCGCGCGCGAAGCGGCCATGCACGGCATCCCCGCGATTGCCGCGTCGCTTGCCGAGGCGGCCTCCCCGCAGGAGTTCGTGTCGGCCGCCGAGGAGGTGTTCGGTGCCGCGCGCCGCGTGAAGCAGTACGGCCTGCCGCCGAACACGTTCCTCAACGTGAACGTGCCGCCGATGCCGGCGGGCGGCTACAAGGGCTACACGATCACGACGCAGGCGCTGCTGCGGGGCGGGCAGGAAAGCTTTGCCGAGACCAAGCATCCCGGCTCCGGACGCACGATCTACTACAACGTCTACAAGGAAGGGATGCAGGCGCCGCAGGGCACCGACATCTGGGCCGTCGAGAACGGCTACGTCTCGGTCACGCCGATGACGCTCGGCGAGACCGATCCGTCGCAGTTCGACAACCTGCGCGCGATCTTCAAATAGCCGGGCTCTGCCGGCTCCAGTCGGTGACGCGCTCGTACGCGTCGGCAATCCGCAACAGCATCGATTCGTCGAAGAACCTCCCCGTCAGCTGCAGGCCGATCGGGAGGCCGTCGGCGAACCCGCACGGCACGCTGATGGCCGGCAGTCCCGCGAGAGGCGCGCTCACGGTGAAGATGTCGGCCAGGTACATCTGCAGCGGGTCGTCGGTCTTGTCGCCCAGCCGGAACGCCGGTGTCGGCGCGGTCGGCATGGCGACGACATCCACCTTCTCGAACGCCTGCTCGTAGTCGCGCCGCAGCAGCGTGCGCACCTGCAGCGCCTTCAGGTAGAACGCGTCGTAATAGCCCGCGCTCAGCACGTAGGTCCCGAGCATGATGCGGCGCTTCACTTCGGGGCCGAACCCTTCGTCCCGCGAGCGGCTGTACATCTCGCGCAGCGTCTTCGCGTCGTCCGCCCGGTGGCCGTATTTCACGCCGTCGTAGCGCGCGAGGTTCGAGCTCGCCTCCGCCGTCGCCACCAGGTAGTAGACCGGAATCGCGTACTTCGCGTGCGGAAGCTCGACGTCCACGACCGTGGCCCCGGCGCTGTTCAGCGTCGCCAGCGCGTCGTCGACGGCGCGCAGCACCGCCGGGTCGACGCCGTCGGCCATGAACGTGCGCGGCACGCCGATGCGGACGCCTTTCACGTCGCCGGTCAGGGCGGCGCTGAAGTCGGGGACCGGCTCGCGTGCGGTGGTCGCGTCACAGGGATCCGCGCCGGCAATCACCGACAGCACCAGCGCGGCGTCGGCGGCGGTGCGGCCGAGCGGACCGATCTGGTCGAGCGACGAGGCGAAGGCGAGCAGGCCGTAGCGCGACACGCGGCCGTAGGTCGGCTTCAGGCCGATGACGCCGCAGAAGCTGCCCGGCTGACGCACCGAGCCGCCGGTGTCCGACCCGAGCGCCACCGGCACGCAGCGCGCGGCGACGGCCGCCGCCGACCCGCCGCTCGATCCGCCCGGCGTGCGATCGGTCGCCCACGGGTTGCGGACGGGCCCGTAGGCGGAGTTCTCATTGGACGAGCCCATGGCGAACTCGTCGCAGTTGGTCTTGCCGAGGATGACGGCGCCCGCCGCCTCGAGCCGCTGCACGACGGTGGCGTCGTAGACCGGCACGTAGGTGTCGAGGATCTTCGAGGAGGCCGTCGTGCGCATGCCGCGCACGGACATGTTGTCCTTGAGCGCGATGGGGACGCCGGCGAGCGGCCCGAGCGACGCGCCCGCGGCCCGCTGGGCGTCGATGGCCTTCGCGCGCGCCAGCGCGCGGTCGGCCGCCACGTGGTTGAACGCGTTCAGCGTCGGGTTGAGCGCCTGCGTACGCTCCAGGAACGCGCGGCACACGTCGGACGCGGACGCGCGGCCCTGTGCGATGTCGTCGCGGATGGCGCGTGCCGTCTGCTGCACCACGCTGGTTGGCCTCACTGTCAGCCGCCAATCACGCGCGGCACGCGGAACAGACCGGCATCCGCGTTCGCATCGGGGGCATTGGCCACCGCCTCCTCGACCGGCAGGGAGGCGCGCGGCTCGTCGTCCCGTTCGGTGCGCTGGCCGGCGTGCACGTGCGCGGTCGCGGGCACGCCGCTCGTGTCGATCGCCTGCACCTGCTGCGCGTAGTCGAGGATGTCGGCGAGCTGGCGGGTGAAGAGCTGCTTCTCGTCGTCGGTGAGCTCGAGCAGCGCGAGCGCCGCGATGCGCTCGACGTCCGCCACGGTGAGCACGGCCATCCGCCGATGGTACCACTCCAAAACTCCCAACTCCCAACGCCCAACTCCCAAAGCGCTCGGACGTTGACGCCTTGGGAGTTGGGAGTTGGAGGTTGGGAGTTACGATCGGTCTTGTGACCGACGTGAGGCCCTGTGCCGTGTGCGGACGCTGGTATCCCGGCACGGAGGCGGAGCTCGCCGGGGCCGTGGATGCGCATCTGGCGCCCGTGGACACCGCGGACGCTGCGCCGTGTCCGCGCGCGCTCATCGCCCCGCACGCCGGGTTGATGTACTCGGGTCCCGTGGCGGCGTACGCGTACGCGCTCGTGCGCCGGTGCCGGTACGCCGCCGTCGTGCTGGTCGGCCCGTCGCACTTCGTCGGCTTCCGCGGCGTGTCGATCTGGCCGCGCGGGGCGTGGAAGACCCCGCTCGGCGACGTCGCCGTCGATGCCGATCTGGCGGCGGCGATCGCCGCCGGGTCGCGCGACGTTGTCGAAGCGCCCGACGCGCACGGCCGCGAGCACTCGCTCGAGATGCAGCTGCCGTTTGTGGCGCGGCTGCTGCCTGGCGTCCCGATCGTGCCGATGGTGATGGGATATCAGGAGCGCGGGACCGCGTTGGCGCTCGGCGACGCGCTGGCGCGGGCGCTCGCCGCGCGTCCGGCGGGCAGCGGCCCGGTGCTGCTCGTCGCCAGCAGCGACCTCTCGCACTACGAGGACGCGTTGACCGCGGCGCGGATGGATGCGGTCGTCCTCGACCGCGTCAACCGCCTCGATGCCGACGGACTCATGACCGCGCTCGAGCAGGAACCCCGGCACGCCTGCGGCGGCGGGCCGATGGTGTCCGTGCTGCGCGCGGCTGCCGCCGGCGGCGCCACGCGCGCCCGGGTCCTGCGCTACGCGGACTCCGGCGACGTGTCCGGCGACAAGTCCGCCGTCGTCGGCTACATGGCGGCAGCGATATGGTGACGGTGCGCGGGTGCGCCGATGCTGATTGACGAGGACGATCAGCAGCGGTTGCTGCGGCTGGCGCGTGAAGCGCTGGAGGCGCGGGTGCATCGGCGCGCGGCGCCGGCGGTCTCGCGCGGTGGCGCGCTGGACTGGCCGCGCGGCGCCTTCGTCACCATCCACGCCTACGGCGACCTGCGCGGCTGCCTGGGTCAGATCGATCCCGGCGCGCCGCTGGCGGAGACCGTCGCGCATCTCGCCGCGGTGGTCTCGGACTCCGACCCGCGGTTCGATCCGGTCACCCCGTCAGAGCTGAGTGCGATCGAGATCGAGATTTCCGTGCTCACGCCCGAGCGGGAGGTGGCGCGGCCGGAGGAGGTCGAGGTCGGGCGCCACGGCGTCATCATCGAGCAGGGAGGACGCCGTGGGCTGCTGTTGCCGCAAGTGGCCACCGAGCAGCGGTGGGACCGCGAGACGCTGCTCTCGCACGCGTGCCTGAAGGCCCGCCTGGTGCCCGACGCGTGGCGCCGCGGCGCGCGGATTCTCGTATTCGAGGCGCAGGTGTTCGGCGAAACCTAATGCGCGGACATGTAGCTGCACGCCGATGCCGCTGAGGTCGGCGACCCGCCGACGATGGCCGCCAGCCGCGACGCCATGTGCGCGTACCCCGCGTCGTTCGGATGGAACCCGTCGCGCGAGAAGTGCGCCGGCGCGTACATGCCCGCGTCGCACATCACGTCCATGACGACCACGCCGGGGCCGGCCTGGCGGTTGGCCTCGCGCGAGAAGGCGACCGAGATCGCCTGCAGCACGCGCCGGTGCTCCACCGGGTAGCGCGCCGCGTAGGGCAGCGAGGCGAGGTTCGGCACGTTGAGCACGATGATGAACGCCTCCGGCGCGCGCTCGCGCACGCCGCGGACGAGCCGGTCGAAGTCGGCGCCGAACGCGCGCGCCTGGGTGTCGATGTAGCCCTGGATGGTGCTGCCGGCGGCGCCCTTCTCGATCGCGTCGCCGATGGCGTTGGCGTCGTTGCCGCCGCCGAAGATCGTCACCAGCGTGGAGTCGCGCGGCACGAACGGCATCTGGCGATCGACGAAGTTGCCGGTGACCTCGCGGTTGTGCTGGCGCGCGATGGTCTCAACGGACGGGCTCAGCACGGACGCCGGCAGGCCGAGGTTCGTCAGCGTCACCCCGCGCGACGCGCGAAGCTGCCTCGCGAGCACGGGGACGTAGCCGGTGCCGTTATCGCACGCGGTGAACGGCACGCACGGCGCGGTGCTGCCGACGCCGTTCGCGTCGCTCGCGCCAATCGCCGTGTAGCGCACCGGGGTTGCGGCGGCCGGCGGCGCGGGCGTCGCCACCGGCGTGGGTGAGGTGGGCGACGCGGCCTTCTCGATGAGCTCGCAGCCGCTGATTACAATTCCGATCGCGCAGACACCGAGACCGTACACGAACGCCTGACAATGGGCATGATGCACAGGACGCAGCAAATTCGCTGACCTCATGGATAACGTCTGTCACACCCTGGCCGGCGCCGCATTCGGCAGAGCGGGACTCGCGCGGCGCACACAGCTCGGCAGCGTCACGCTGATGCTTGCGGCGAACCTGCCGGACCTCGACGTGCTGGTCTTCGCGACGTCCACGCCCGCCGTCGCGTTCCGGCGCGGCTGGACGCACGGGGTGCTCGCGCAGGCGCTGCTGCCGGTCGCGCTCGCGCTCGTCATGACGCTTATCGGCCGCCTGCGCCGGCGCGATCAGTCCGGCCCGCCGCTGAGCCTGCCGTGGCTGGTGGCGCTCTCGTACGTCGGCGTCATCTCGCACGTCCTGATGGACTTGCTGAACAATTACGGCATCCGCCTGTTCGCGCCGCTCGACTGGCGGTGGTTCTACGGCGACTCCGTGTTCATCATCGATCCCTGGCTGTGGCTGACACTCGGCGTCGGGGTCTGGGTCGGGCGCGGGCGAGGCACGGGGCGCCCCTGCCGGGTCGCGCGCGTCGCGCTCGTTGTCGCGGCGGTCTACGTCGCCGGCATGGTGGTGAGCGCGCGCGTCGCGCGCACGCAGGTCGTGAATAGGTGGCAGGAGGAGCGCGGCGGACCGCCGCCGGCGCTGATGGTCGGCCCCGTTCCCGTCACGCCGTTCCAGCGCGCCGTCGTCGTCGACGCCGGCGATCACTACGAGACCGGCGCCTTCCGGTTCCCCGCGGCTGTCACGTTCGACCCGGCCGTCATTCCGAAGAACGACGACGACCCGCGCGTCGTCCGCGCGCGCGCGGCGCCGAACATCAGGGCGTTCCTCGTCTGGTCGCGCTTTCCGTTCTGGACGCTCGAAACCGTGCAGGGCGGCACACGCGTGTCGGTCAGCGACGTACGGTTCATCACCCGGGGCGGGGGATTCACGCAGTCGGTCGTCGTGCCGGACCTGATCGCGCAGCCCGACTAGAGCGGTTTCTGAAACGTCGTAGTGTCCGGCTGTAGCCGGACCACGTTGATCGGCACCGCCGTGTGTGGTCCGGCTACAGCCGGACACTACGACGAAGTCAAAACCGCGCTAGGAGTCGCGCAATCGCCTGAGCGTCTCCAGGTTCCTGACGTCGTAGGGGTCCGTCACGATTGCTCCGGCCTTCTCGGATCCCCACTGCTTTTCCGTCTCAATCAGGATCGGCAGCCTGGAGAAACGCCGGTCGTGCAGCAGGCGGCGGAACGGTTCCGTTCCGAGACAGCCCTGCCCGATGTGCTCGTGACGATCGACGCGGCTGCCGCACGGCTTCTTCGAGTCGTTGCCGTGGAACACCGTCAGGCGATCGAAGCCGACGAGGCGGCCGAACGACCGGAAGGTGTCCGCGTAGCCCGAGTCGCTGACGATGTCGTAGCCGGACGCGACGAGGTGACAGGTGTCGAGACAGACGCCAAGACGCGACGAGCCGTCCATGTGCTCGATGATCTGTGCCAGGTGCTCGAACCGGTAGCCGAGGGTCCGGCCCTGTCCCGCCGTGTGCTCCAGGATCACCATCGTTTTTCGCCGCGGCCGCGCCGTGAACGACTGCCGGATTCCGTCGGCGACGAGCCGCAGCGCGTCGTCTTCGGTGCCGGCCGTGCACGTGCCCGGATGGATGACGACGCCGAGCAGGCCGAGGGCATGCGCGCGGTCGAGCTCGTCGATGAAGGCGGCGATCGACATCTCGCGCAGCGGCGGCATGGTGGTGGCGAGGTTGATCAGGTAACTGGCGTGTGACACGACGGGCGTGATGCCGGTCTCGTCGACGCGCCGCCGGAAGCGGCGGACCTGCGCCGGGTCGAGCGGCGTGCCGCGCCACTGGTTGGCGTTCTTGCTGAAGATTTGCAGCGCCTCGCAGCCGTGCACGAGCGCGCGCTCGACCGCGTTGGCCACGCCGCCCGCCACCGACATATGTGCTCCGATACGCATCGGGCCCTGTCTATAATCGCGCAATGCGCCATTTCCTGATCGCGTTCGCGCTGCTCACGTGCGTTCCCCACACGGCCGGCGCGTGGGGATTCGAGCCGCACCGGTTCATCATGGACCGCGCGATCGCGCTGCTGCCGCCGCAGGTCCGGCCGCTCTTCGAGCGCGAGCGCGCGATGGTCGTCGAGCGCGCGATCGATCCCGACACGTGGCGCACGGCGGGGTTCACGGAGGAGGATCCGAACCACTTCCTCGATCTCGACTGGGAGGGGTTCGGCAAGTACCCGTATGCCGGCCTGCCGCGCGACCGGTCGGCGGCGCTGGCGAAGTTCGGCCGCGCGCGCATGCAGGATGCCGGCTACGTGCCGTGGCGCGTCGAGGAGATGCACGGCAACCTGCGGCGCGCGTTCGAGTCGTACGGACGCGGGACCGTCTTCGCGCGCCATGACGTGCTCGCGTTCTCGGCGTGGCTCGCGCATTACACGTCGGACGCGCACGTCCCGTTCCACGCGGTGGTGAACTACGACGGGCAGCTCACCGGGCAGAACGGGATCCACAGCCGCTTCGAGACGCAGCTCTTCGAGCGCTACCGCGCGCAGCTGACGATTGCGCCGACGGCCATCGCGCCCATCGCGGCGCCGCGTGATTTCATCTTCGACGCGATCGTCGAGGGCACGCAGCTCGTGCCGCCGATCCTGAAGAACGACCTCGACGCGATCGGCGCCCGCGATCTCTACGACGAGGCGTACTTCGCGGCGTTCTTCAGGTCCAGCCGCCCCGTGCTGGAGCGCCGCCTCAACGAGTCGATCGCGGCGGTTGCCGCGATGATCGCCGGCGCCTGGGAAGCCGCCGGACGCCCGGCCGTTCCCGCCGACCCGCCCACGCCGCCGCCCGCCCGCCGCCGCCGCTGACCTGCCCCTCGTCCTTCATCCGGGTAGTGCAGGACGGAGAGCCGCTCGGCCCACTTGATCGAGCGGACGCCGCTGTCGCTGGTGCGGATCGCCTGGAGGTCGTAGACGCCGGGCGCCAGCGGCGCCTCCCCGCGTTCGACATCGACCGCCGGCGCGTTACGACGACCAGCGGGCAGCACGCGCAGGCGGGTCGCGGCGGTGACTTCCTCGTCGCCGTTGAAGACGCGGAACTCCGTCTGGACGCTCGTCGGGCCCTGGGGCGCTGCGGCCTGGAGCGGCGCGGCGGCGACGAGCGCGGCGAGCCACGCGTGGCGCACTGCCGCGGATTATGGGCCGTCGGGAGAGCCTGTTTTGCTATCGTCAGTGTTGATGGACGTGTTCGTCATCCCGGTCGGCCGCGACCGCTACGAGCTCTATTGCGAATCGTGGTCGCACGTGCGCGAGGTCGAAGGCGAGCCGCAGGGCGGCCTGTTCGGCCGGCTGTGGCGCCGGTTCAACGACGTGCTGCACCTTGCCGAGGAGGAGTACCGCCGCGGCGACGTGACGCACGACGCGCTGAGCCTGCGCGGCCGGCTGCAGGGCCGTGCCGTGGCGTGGATGGCGCAGCGCATCGCGGAGCAGCGCCTGCTCTGGAACCTGCGCGGCGAGACGACGGCCATCGCGTCGCACCCGCAGGACATGGAGTTCGACCAGGTGCTCGTGCTGATCCGGCGCACGCTGCAGAAGGACTACGACCGCCACCGCAAGTGGATGATCATCGACGGCATCCTGTTCGCGATCACCGGCATCCTGCTCGGGCCGTTCTTCCTGCTCGTGCCCGGCATCGCGAACATCCCGGCGATGTACTTCGGCTTCCGCTTCTTCGGGCACTGGCTCTCGATGCGCGGCGCCGGGCAGGGGCTGCACCGCGTCCGCTGGACGGGGAAGCCGTGCCCGCCGCTCTCCGAGCTGCGCGACGTGGTCATGCTCGAGGCGCCCGCGCGCTCGGCGCGCATCCGCGACATCGCCGCCCGCCTCCGCCTGCAGCACCTCTCGACCTTCGTCGACCGGGTCGCGCTGCGGCATGCATGACCCTTCAGTGATAGATTCCTGGATACATTGAAGCTTCGGGAGCTCGCCGAGCGCCTCGGCTGCCGCCTCGAGGGCGACGGCGAGATCGACATCGTGCGCGTGGCCGGGATTCAGGACGCCCGGCCGGGCGACGTGACCTTCCTCGCCAACCCGAAATACGAGAAGACGCTCGGGCAGACGCAGGCCTCCGCGGTGATCCTGCGCGACGACACCAGGGGCGCGCCGTGCGCGGTGCTGCGCGCGCGCGACCCGTACCTCGCGTTCGCGCGCGCCGTCGGCCTGTTCGCGCCGGCGTGGCGGCCGTCGCCGGGCGTCCACGCGATGGCGGCCGTTGCCCCCGGCGCCGCGCTCGGCCGCAACGTCTCCATCGGCGCGTTCGTCTCGATTGGCGAGGGCGTGTCGGTCGGCGACAACACCGTGATTTTTCCGAACGTGACCGTCGGCCCCGGCTCGCGCGTCGGCGCCGACTGCGTGATCCATTCGAACGTCGCCGTCCGCGAGCGCGTCACGCTGGGCGACCGCGTCATCCTGCAGAACGGCGTCGTCGTCGGCAGCGACGGCTACGGCTTCGTCCGCCGCGGCGACGGCACGCACGAGAAGATCCCGCAGGTCGCCACCGTGGTCATCGAAGACGACGTGGAGCTGGGCGCGAACACCACCGTGGATCGCCCGGCGGTGGGCGAGACGCGCATCCGGCGCGGCACGAAGATCGACAATCTGGTGATGATCGGCCACGGCGTCACCGTGGGCCGCAACGTGCTGATGGCGGCGCAGGTGGGCATCGCCGGCAGCACCGACGTCGACGACGACGTGGTGTTCGGCGGGCAGGTGGGCGTGGGCGGTCACCTGACGATCGGCCGCGGCGCGGTGGCGGTGGGGCAGTCGGGCGTGACCAACTCCCTCGACCCGGGCGCGCTGGTCGCCGGCTATCCGGCGATCGACAACCGGGAGTGGCGCAAGGCGTCGGTGATCTTCAAGCGGCTCCCCGAGCTGAAGCGCCGCATCGAAGAGCTCGAAGCGCAGCTGGCGGCGTTGAAGAGGTGATTCGCCGCCTTCTCCAGGTGCTCGCGATCCTCGCGACCGCCACGCCCGCGTCTGCTCAGACGATCGAGTTCCTCTCGCGCTACGCGTTCTACGTCAGCTTCGAGTACCTCGCCAGCGACGAGCGTTCGAGTGGGACGGCAACTGGGGCGGCGAGCTCGACATCGTCGACTACGGGTTCGGACGGTTCAACTTCGTCGCCAACTACGAGACGATCCTCGGCGACGAGTTCCGCGAGTTCGATCCCAACCAGGGCAACTACGTCCTCGAGGGGTCGCTCTCGGTACGCCCGCCGCGCGCCGAGGTGTCGGGCGTGTTCCACCACGTCTCGCGGCACCTCAGCGATCGGCCCAAGCGCGGCGCCGTGGACTGGAACATGATGGGCGTCCGGCTCGCCGCGCAGGCGACGCGCGGGCGCCTCGAGCTGCGCAACCGCGCCGATCTGCGCGGCGTGATCCAGAAGACGTTCGTCGACTACACGTGGGAGCTCGAGACCGACAGCCGCGCGCGCATCGGCCTGTCGCCCCGCACCGCCTTCGTGGCGTCCGGCGGCCTGCGCGTGCTCGGCGTGGACGGCGCCCGCGACCGCGGCACGCAGGTCGGGTTCCGGGGCGAAGGGGCGATTCAGCTGCTCGGCCGCGGCGCGGCCCTCGATCTGTTCGCGGCGGTGGAACGGCGAATCGACCCCTACCAGCTCGAGTTCTCCACGGCCACGTGGGCGACGGCCGGTTTCAGGGTGTCGAGCCGGAACCGGTGAGATAATCAGGCGTGATGCCCTTCTCGACACGCGTCGCGTGCTTCGTGCTGGCGGCGTCCGTGGCGGCGGTGTCGCTGACGCCGGTCCAGGCCGCGGTCCGTCCACCGAAGCTTCCGTACCAGATCACGACGCTGCCGAACGGGCTGCGCGTCATCCTCTCCGAGGACCACTCGACGCCGATCGTGAACGTCCAGCTCTGGTATCACGTGGGCTCCAAGAACGAGCGCCCCGGGCGCACGGGGTTCGCGCACCTCTTCGAGCACATGATGTTCAAGGGCTCGAAGAACATGGAGCCCGAGGCGCACACGTCGATCGTCTCCAGCATCGGCGGCCGCGCCAACGCCTACACCACCGAAGACACGACGGTGTTCTGGCAGACGTTCCCCGCGCACTACCTGCCGATGGTGCTGTGGATGGAAGCCGACCGCATGGCGACGCTGCGGGTGGAGGACGAGTCGTTCCGCCGCGAGCGCGAGGTGGTCAAGGAAGAGCGCCGGATGCGCGTCGAGAACCAGCCCTACGGCCGGCTGCAGGAGATCATTCTCGACCACTCGTTCACCGTCCACCCGTACAAGCACCCGACGATCGGCAGCATGGCGGACCTCGAGGCCGCCTCGATCGAGGACGTCCGGGAGTTCCACCGCACGTTCTACGTCCCCGAGAACGCGACGCTGACGATTGTCGGCGACTTCGAGCCGGCGCAGGCGCTGCAGATGGTGACGCAGTACTTCGGCCGCGTGCCGAAGGCGGCCCGGCCCGTGCCGCGCGACATCCCGCGCGAGCCGCCGATGACGCAGGAGCGCCGCGCCGTGGTCGAGGAAGCCTGGCCGCTGCCCGCGGTGGTCGTGGCGTATCACATCACCTACGACGGGCATCCGGACTCGTACCCGCTGCACATCACCGCGAAGATCCTCTCTGACGGGCAGAGCGCGCGCATCCCGCGCGAGCTCATCTACAACAAGCGCCTCGCGCTGAGCGCGTTCGGCAGCGGCAACCTGATCGAGGATCCGAACCTCTTCTACGCGGTCGCCATCGTCCAGCCCGGCAAGACGGTGAAGGAAGCCGAGGCGGCGCTCATCGCGGAGTTCGAGAAGCTGAAGACCGAGGGCGTGACGGAGCAGGAGCTGCAGCGCGCGCAGAACCAGTTCGCGCGCGACTACATGCTCAGCCGCGAGACGAACGAGGAAAAGGCGATGCACCTCGCGCACGCCGCGGTCATCCACAACGACATCACGACCGCCGACGGCGAGTTCGACATCTTCATGAACACGAAGGTGTCCGACGTGCAGCGCGTGGCGCGCACCTACTTCAACGCCAGCAACCGCATCGTGCTGCACATCATGCCCAAGGGCGGAACGCGATGAAGTGCCGGGTTCCGCGTTCCGGGTTCCTGGTTCTGTTGGTGGTTCTGTGGTCGACGCTCGCGTCAGCGCAGAACGCCAACTGGCCTTCTGAGCGGCCGCCGCGGCCGCTCGCGCCGCGCGCGTCGACGTTCCCGCCCTACGAAGTCCGCACGCTGCCCAACGGCATGCAGGTCATCATCGTGCTGCACCACGAGCAGCCGGTCGTGACCATGCGCCTGCTCGTCCGCGCCGGCTCGCTGCAGGACCCGTCCGACAAGGTCGGCGTCGCGAACCTCGCCTCGTCGCTGCTGGACCAGGGCACCACGACGAAGAGCGCGCAGCAGATCGCGGACCAGATCGACTTCATCGGCGGCGTGCTCGGCGCCGGGTCGAATCCGGACCTGACGTTCATCAACGTCGTCGTGATGAAGGACTCGTTCAACGTCGGCATGGACATGCTGGCCGACGTGGCGCGCCATCCGGCGTTTGCCGAGGAAGAGATCGATCGGCAGAAGGAGCAGATTCTGTCGTCGCTGCAGGTCAACCGCGGCGACCCCGACTACGTGGCCAGCGTCGTCTTCGACCGGCTCGTGTACGGGTTCCACCCCTACGGTCTGCCGGACAGCGGCACGGCGGAGACGCTGTCGCGCGTCACCCGCGCCGACCTGCAGGAGTACCACAGGCGCCACTTCGTGCCGAACAACATGATCCTCGCCATCGTCGGCGACGTCACGAGCGGGGAGGCGTTTGCCGGCGCGCAGCGCGTGTTCGGCGGCTGGGCGCGCGCGGAGGTGCCGGCGTCGAAGGCGATCGATCCGCCGCCGTCCACGCGCCGCGTCGTCGTCATCGACAAGCCCGATGCGGTGCAGACCGAGATTCGCGCCGGGCAGCTCGCCATCGCGCGCAAGCACCCCGACTACATGGCGTGGGACCTGGCCGTGAAGATCCTCGGCGGCGAGGGCGCCAACCGGCTGCACCGCGTGCTGCGATCGGAGCGCGGCCTGACCTATGGCGCCGCCGCCGACATGCGCGCGTCGAAGTACGCCGGCGACTACGTCGCGGAAACCGACACGCGCACGGAAACCACGGGCGAGGTGCTGCGCCTGATGGTGGACGAGTTCTCGCGCCTGCCGCGCGAGCGCGTGTTCGAGCGCGAGCTCGCCGACGCCCAGGCCTATCTCGCCGGCAGCTTCCCCATCACCATCGAGACGCCCAACGACATCGCCACGCAGGTCCTCAACGTCGTCTTCTACGAGCTGCCGATCGAGGAGATCGGGACGTTCCGCGAGCGCGTGCAGCGCGTCACGCCGGACGACGTGCAGCGGGTGGCGCGCCAGTACGTGCGCCCGGACCGGCTGTCGATCGTGCTCGTCGGCAACGCGCGCGCGTTCGTGCCGCAGCTCCGCCAGGCCGGCTTCACCGACTTCGAGGTGATTCCAATCGAGGAGCTCGATCTCACCGCTGCATCGTTGCGCGCGGAACGTCGGACCGTGTTTGGCACTCCAGGCGCCCCGAGCACTGCAGGCGCCCTGGCTTTCTCACCCGTGCAGGCCGCCCGGACAGACACCCGCGCCGCCGACCTCCTGAAGCGCGTCATCGACTCGAAGGGCGGCCTCGACCTGCTGCGCAAGGTCAGCACCGTCGTCGCCGATGCCAGCACCGAGTTCCGGATGGAGCAGGGGACGATGCAGTCGGCGACGCGGACCTATGTCGGCTATCCCGACAGGTTCCGTGTGGACGCGACCGTGCAGGGCGCCGAGATCGTGCAGGTCTACAACGCCGGCGTGGCGTGGATGCGCGACCCCGGCGGCGTGCGTGATGCCCCGCCGCAGATGCGCGCCGAGTTCGCCGCCGCCGTCCGCCGCGACACGATTCCGCTGCTCATCGCCGCCGCTGAAGGCAAGGTGAACGTGCGGCTGCTGCCGGACGAAGGGCAGGACGGCCGCATCTTCCGCGTGCTCGAATTCAGCGCGGAAGGCCTTCCTCCGGTGAAGCTCTCCGTCGACGCCAGCCACCTGATCGCGCGGCAGGCGTTCACCATCGCCGGCCCCGACGGCCGTTCGCTGCAGGCGGTCGAGGTCTACTCCGATTACCGCCCGGTGGACGGCGTCCAGGTGCCGTTCAAGGCGGAGCTGCACCACAACGGGCGGCCGATCCTCTCGCGCGCGCTGACGAAGGTCGCCATCAACGGACCGCTCGACAACAGCCTGTTCTCGCGTCCGCAGTAACGATGCGGATCATGATCTCGTGCGGTGAGGCATCCGGTGATCTGTACGCCGGGGCGCTCGCCGCGGAGCTCCGGCGGCGGGCGCCGTCCGCGGAGATCTTCGGCTTCGGCGGCCAGCGGCTGCGCCAGGCGGGCGCGGAGGTCGTCGGCGACTTCGAGGGGCTGACCGTCACCGGCCTGACCGAGGCGCTGCGCGTGCTCCCGCGCTCCTACGCCATGCTGCGGCGCCTCGTCGCGCTCGCGCGCGAGCGCAGGCCCGACGTCTTCGTCCCCATCGACTTTCCCGACTTCAACTTCCGGCTGATGGCCGCGCTCAGGCCGCTCGGCATTCCCGTTGTCTACTACGTCAGCCCGCAGCTCTGGGCGTGGCGCCCCACGCGCATGGCGACGATGAAGGCGCTGGTCGATCGCGTGCTCGTCATCTTTCCGTTCGAGGAGACGCTGTACCAGGAAGCGGGCGTGCCCGTGCAGTTCGTCGGCCATCCGCTCGTGGACATCGCGCTGTCCGAGCAGCCGCGATCGGCGTTCCTCCGCGACCGCGGGCTCATCCCCGGCGCGCCCACGGTTGCGCTGTTGCCTGGCAGCCGCCCCAACGAACTTCGCCGCATCGCGCCGATCATCGTCGAGGCGCTGCCGCTCATCGGCGAGAAGCTGCCCGACGTGCAGTTCGTCGTCGCGTGCGCGCCCAGCCTGCCCGACGCCCTGTTCGCGCCGTTCCTCACCGAGCGCCGCGCGCGCGTTGTTCTCGTGCACGATCGGACCGACGATGCGCTGGCGGCGTCCGACGCGGTGGTCACGGCGTCGGGCACCGCGACGGTCCAGGCGGCGCTGCACGAGCGCCCGATGGTCGTCGTCTACCGGCTGTCGCCGCTGACGTACCTGATTGGCAAGCCGTTCGTGAAGGTGGACACCTACGCGATGACCAACCTCGTCGCGGGGAGGCGCGTCGTGCCCGAGTTGATCCAGTCGGACTTCACGCCGGAGCGCGTGGCGGCGGAAACCGTCGCGTTCCTGACCGACCGCGAGCGCCACGCGCGGACCCGGGAGGCGCTGCGCCGCGTGCGCGAGAAGCTGGGCACGCGCGGCGCCAGCGGCCGCGCGGCGGAGGCGATTCTCGAGGTGGCCCGAACGCGCCGCGGCGCGACTTCTGCATGACGCGAACCTCGACCATGCGCGTCCTCGTTTTCGTGTTGGTAGTTGGAAGTTGGACCTTGGGAGTTGGCGTTGCCGGCGCCACCGTCGTGCTCCCTGCGGATTTCGCGACGGTCGTCACCGAGTCAACGGTGGCGGTCCACGGCACCGTCGTCCAGGTCGCCTCCGGGCTGACCGGTCCGCGTCGGACCATCGAAAGCATCGTGACCGTGTCCGTCATCACGCCGCTGAAGGGAACGCCGGGGGCCACCGTGAGCTTCCGCGTCCCGAACGGGCAGGTCGGACGCTATCGCCGCGTCATGGTCGGCGCGCCGGAGTTCGAGGCGGGCGACGAGGTGGTGGTGTTCCTGCAGGGACGCGCGCCCGCGATGCCGTCGCTCTTCGGCCTCAGCCAGGGCGTCTACCGCGTCGTGCGCGACGGGTCGTCGCGCGCGCTCGTCACGCCGCCGCTGATGGCGCGCGGGCTGGCGGCCGAGCGCGTCGTGCGCGGCGATCCCGTGCGGACGCCGATGCCCGTCGATCAGTTCGCGCGGGAAGTGCGCTCCGTCCTCGAGCGCGTGCGATGAGGATCGTCGCCGTCGCGCTGGTCGCGCTGCTCGCGCTGCCGGCGCAGGCGCAGGCGTATCTGCGGTTCAGCGTCACGCTGGCGGGCCGCGCGGTGACGCTGAAGTGGCAGCGCATGCCGGTCCGCTGGTTCGCCACCGATCGCGGTGCTCCCGGCGTCACCGCTTCGGCATTCCAGTCCGCGATGGCGCGCGCGTTTGCCACCTGGGAGGCCGTCCCTACCGCGTCGATCGCGTTCCAGTTCGCCGGCTTCACAGGGGCCGAACCGTTTGACGATGATGACATCTCGGTGCTCGGGTTCCAGTCACGCCCGGAGATGGAGCGCGTGCTGGGCGCCACCGGGTTCGTCATCGACACGCAGACGGGCGAGATTGTCGAGTCCGACATCTTCTTCAACTCGGCGTTCGCGTGGTCGACCGCCGCGGACGGCGACCCGAACGCGTTCGACCTCGAGTCAGTGGCCGTCCACGAGATCGGCCACTTCCTCGGGCTCGGTCACTCCGCGCTCGGCGAGACGGAGGTCCGGCCCGAGGGCGGCCGCCGCGTGCTCGCCTCGGGCGCGGTCATGTTCCCGATTGCCTTCGGGCGCGGCAATACGCTCGACCGGCAATTGCAGCCGGACGACGTCGCGGGCGTGTCCGACCTGTATCCGGCGGGAGGCTTCCGGCGGGCCACCGGCGTCGCGCGCGGCCGCGTGCAGCGCAACGGCACGGGCGTCCTCGGCGCCCACGTCGTGGCGTTCAACCTGGACACGGGAGCCCTCGTCGCCGGCTTCACGCTGAACCGCGACGGGGACTTCGAGATCGCCGGGCTCACGCCGGGCGCGCACGTCATACGCGTCGAGCCGCTGGACGACGCGGATACCGAGAGCTTCTTCAGCGCGCGCACGCCGGTCGATCTGTCGTTTCAGGTGACGTTCTACGAACGGCTCTTCGTTGCGCCCGCCGGTGGCGCCGGAGAGCAGTTCACCGTCAACGTGAGGCCGAAGTGAACACGCGAAACTCCCAACGCCCAAGACTCCAACGCCCAAGCTGCTTGGGACTTGGAAGTTGGACGTTGGGAGTTCTGTTGTGCCTATGGTCGCCAGTGGAGGCACAGGATCGCCCGCGTCCGCGGATCGAGGTCGAGTTCGGCGGCGGCGTGCTCGGCGGCGCCGCGCTCGGCAGCAACGACGCGAACCTGAGGGCGAACAACCCGACGCGGCAGAGTTTCCGCCTGTTCAGCACCGACACCGACATCGGGCGCGCGCCCGCGTTTCACGCGCGCGTCGCGCGCGCGCTCGGCCGCCGCTTCGGCGCCGAGGGCGGCATCGTCATCGGGCACCCGGAGGTGCGGACCTCACTCACCGCCGACGCCGAGGGCTCGCCGCCGCTCACGGTCGTCGAGCGGATCGATCAGTACTTCTTCGAGGCCAGTGTCGTCGTCATGTTCGAGGAGTGGCGTGTGGGCGCGGGCACGGTGCCGTTTGCCGTGGCTGGCGGCGGCTATCTCCGGCAGCTGCACGAGGGACTGACGGTCATCGAGCACGGCGGCCTCTATCACGCGGGCGGGGGCGTGAAGCACTGGTTCGTCGCGCGCGGCACGGGCGTCATCCGCGCCGCGGGCGTGCGCGCCGACGGCCGGATCTACGTCCTCACGAGAGGACTGTCGTTCGACGCGGGCCCGAGACCGCATGCGGCGATCTCGGGCGGCGTCTTCGTCGGCTTCTGACGTACGTAGTGTCCGGCTGCAGCCGGACGAATACGCCCCGAACTCGATACACGACGCCGACATGGCCGGCTTTCGTCAGGAACGTCGTGTCGTCGACGAATCCCCAGAGCGCCAGCAAGCCGTTTACGCTCCCGGCGTCGCGGTAGTCACGCAAGATGCGGCCGACGCTCACCACGCCGTCACCTCCGCATCCACGCGATCGTGTTTTCCAGGGTCGTGCCTTCTCCGCGCCTTCGACGAAGCGAGTAGAATCCGCAGCATCTCCGGGTCGCGTGCTGTCGCCCACAGGGCAAACCCGTACAACCCGCCGGCCATGAGCAGTCCGGCGAGGAACGAGTAGAACAGGTTGAACGTCGCCGCCTCGAGCAGCAGTGACAGGAAGAACAGACGCCTGTCGACGCCCCAGATCGTCAGGGGACGATGCAGTGCCTCGTACACTGGTCGGTACGTCGTGATACCGAGCTTCTCACCGACCGATCGAATCGTCGCCCATTGCGACGGGTGCTCGGCGGCGTGGTCAAAGACCATCCGGACCGCGCGCTCACCTAACTCGGGGGAATACTTGCTAGGTCGGGCCATCGGAGCCATCCTCTCTCGGAATGGGCCCTCCGACAAACCCGGCGCGATTCACATGAGTATCGGCTCGTTCATTGACATGCTGGCGCTGCTTCGGAGCAATCGGCCTACGTTAGAACTGATCGTCTGGCACTTCGATGAGCGTCTTGCAACGGCACCGGTTATGCGATGAGTCAAAAGCTTGGAAACCGCTCAAGGGCCCTCCGATAGTCTTCCAGCAGTTCATAGACACCACGGTAAGTCGTCTGCGCATTCTCACCACTCCCATGAGTATTGACAGCTACGTGTGTGCATTTGGCTTCAAGAAACGCGAAGTCAGTGAGCGTGCGAAAGAGGTCTTCCCATTTCTCAGCGCCGTTCTGGTGGTACGGTAGTTCGCTGAGACCGCGGACGCGGTTCGTGCGCCAGTCTCTGTTTAGCGGGTCAGTGTCGCGGAGCGGACTGAAAGGCGTCGAGGACGACGGGCCTCGGCGCCTGCAGCGCCGCGACGAGGACGGCGGTCGAGTCGAGGCCGCGCTGCTGGGCGGTGCGGAGGATGGACGCGAGCACGTGTTGAGTCTGGGCGCCGTGGACGGTGCGGTTGCCGCCGCCGCAGGTCTTGCGGGCAATGACGGCCGGGCGCAGGGCGTGCTCGGCGCGCCAGTTGGTGGCGTCGAGCGTGGGATCGAAGAGGAAGCTGAAGATGGCCTCCAGCAGCGAGATCACACGCTTTTCCGCTGACGGGCCACTCTCGGCCTGCGCCGTAAGTGAAGATGAGAACGTCCTTGTGGCCGGAGAGGCGTCAGGTAAGATTCGTTTTCTCCGCGTTCAGGGAAATCGCTGAGTCGTGATGAAGTGCTGATCACTCATACCTCCTTCAGTCGCCCTGACGCGTACTTGTGCAGCAAACTGGAGATCAGCGTCTGATACGGCAGGCCCTCGGCGAGCGCGCGCTTCTGAATCGCCTCCAGATCCTTGCTCGACAACCGGATGTTCAGCCGCCGGTCCTTACGAAACGTGGCCTTCGCGTAGCGCGAGTACCGGGCACGCTCACGCTTGCCCCCCTTGGCGGACTTCCATTCGCCACGCTCGACGGAGTCAACCAACTCCTTCTCGTCGCCATCAAGTTTCATCGTCGGACTCCTCACCCAGGTACTGTTTCGTCGCTTTCCGGCTCGGGATGATCGTCTTCAGGAAGACCGTGTGCTCGACTTCGACGAACGGCACGAGGTACACGTACTCCTCGCGACGGACCACGAAGATGCGCTGGCCGGCGTAGCGGTCGGGGTTCGGGTGTTCCAGGATGTCGAGCAGGTCGCCACGCTCGATGTGGAAGACGACGTCCTCGAACCCGATGCCGCGCTCCGCCCTGAGCTTCGCGTTCTTGGCGTCGTCCCAGTCGAAGTACTTCACCGGCATTTCAGAGTATCACGATGTGTGTGCTTGATAGGCACACTGTGGCGTCAGCTTCAGTGTGCCCGCCAGTGTGCCCAAACTCGGTCCGGGATCGGTCAAACGGCAGCCAACGCCAACCAAGCTACCAACGACAAACGGGCCTGAAATCGTGAATTTCAGGTCCGTTCAGTGATCTTGGGCGACCTTAGCAAAGCGGACGCCGCGTGCTGTAGAGTCGCGGGCGGTGACCCTTCGACAAGCTCAGGGTCATCCCGAGCAAGGTCGAGGGATGATCGAGTTCGACGACGTGTGGTTCCGCCGCGGCGCGCATGAGGTGCTGCGCGGCATCAGCTTCTCTGTGGCGCGCGGCGAGACGCTGGCGCTCGTCGGCCGCAGCGGCGCCGGCAAGAGCACGATCCTGAAACTGATCAACCGCATGCTCGAGCCGCACGGCGGACGCGTGCGTGTCGCGGGACGCGACACGCGGGAGTGGGATTCCACGGCACTGCGCCGGCAGACGGGCTACGTGCTGCAGGAGGTCGGGCTCTTCCCGCACATGACGGTGGCGCGAAACGTCGGGGTGGTGCCGTCGCTGGTCGCCTGGCCGGCCGAGCGCATCGCGCAGCGCGCGCACGAGCTGCTCGACCTCGTCGGGCTGCCCGCGCGCGAGTTCGGCGAGCGCTGGCCCGATCAGCTGTCAGGCGGACAGCGGCAGCGCGTCGGCGTGGCGCGCGCTCGCCGTCGATCCCCCGGTCGTGCTGATGGACGAACCGTTCGGCTCGCTCGACCCCGTGACGCGCGCCGAGCTGCACGCCGAGTTCCGTCGCATCCAGGGGCAGGTGAAGAAGACCGTCGTGCTCGTCACGCACGACATGCGCGAAGCGTTCGCGCTCGCGGACCGCATCGGCGTCCTCGACGCGGGCGCGCTCGTGGCCTGTGACGCGCCGGCGGCGCTGCAGGCGTCCACGGTGCCGGCGGTGACGGTCCTCCTCGAGTCATGCCGCTAGTCGAGTTCTGGCAGTCGCACGCCTCCGAGCTGCTGACGCTCCTCGGCCAGCACCTCGCGCTCGTGCTCGTGTCCACGCTGGTCGCCGCGGCGGCGGGCATTCCCATCGGCGTCGTGGCGGCGCGCCGCCCGCGCATCGGCGGCCCGCTGGCCGCGGCCGCCAGCGTGCTGCAGACGGTGCCCAGCCTGGCGCTCTTCGGGTTCCTGCTGCCGCTGCCGTTGGTCGGCGGCATCGGCGCGCGAACCGCGCTCACCGCGTTGATCGTCTACGCGCTGCTGCCGGTCATCCGCACGACCTCCGCCGGCCTGCGGTCCATCGATCCGGCCGTCCTCGAGGCCGCGGATGCGATGGGCATGACGCCGCGCCAGCGCCTCTGGCACGTCGAGCTGCCGCTGGCGCTGCCCGCCATCGTCGCCGGCATCCGCGTCTCGGCGGTCATCGGCGTCGGCACGGTCACGATTGCGGCGGCGATCGGCGCCGGCGGGCTGGGCGAGTACATCTACCGCGGCCTGTCGATGGTGGACGCGACGGTCATCCTCGCCGGCGCGATTCCGGTCGCGGCGCTCGCGCTCGCGGTGGACGGTCTGCTCTTCGCCGCCGGGCGCGCGCTGTCCTGGCGCACCCACCGGCGCGCGGGTGCAGGGCCGGCCGTGGCGCTGATGCTGGCCGCCGCGCTGGCCGGTGTCACGGCAGCCGCCTGGCCCCGCGAGGAGCGCATCATCGTCGGCTCCAAGAACTTCACCGAGCAGGTCCTCCTGGGCGAGCTCATGGCGCAGGCAATCGAACGCTACACGGACCTGCCGGTCGAGCGCCGCCTGAACCTGGGCGGCACGTTCATCTGCGACCGGGCGATTCAGACCGGCGACATCGATCTCTATGTGGAGTACAGCGGGACCGCCCTGACGGCGGTGTTCAACCGCCCGGTGGAGCGCGACCCGCGCGCAGTCCTGCAGACCGTCCGCGAGCTCTATGCGGACACCGGCCGCACCATGCTCGAGCCGCTCGGCTTCAACAACACGTTCGCCATCCTCGTGCGCAGCGGCGACGCGCGGGAGCGCGGGTTGAAGACGCTCTCGGACCTCGCCGCGCACGCGCCCGGCTGGCGGGCCGCGTTCGGCTACGAGTTCCTCGAGCGCGCCGACGGGTACACAGGGCTGGCGGCTGCCTACGGCCTTCGCTTCCGCGAGGCGCCGCGCGTCATGGATCTCACGCTCATCTACCGCGCGCTCGCGGACCGGCAGGTGGACGTGATCGCCGGCGACGCCACCGCCGGGCTCATCGAGGCGCTCGACCTGGCCGCGCTCGAGGACGACCGCGCGTACTTTCCGCCGTACGACGCGGTGCCGATCGTCCACGCGCCCACGCTGCTGCGCCATCCCGAGATCGGCGACGCGCTGCGCCGCCTCGGCGGCCGCGTCACCGAGGCGGCGATGCGCCGCATGAACTACGCGGTGGACGGCGAGCGCCGCGACCCCGCATCCGTCGTGCGCGAATTCCTCGCCACGATCCCGTAACGGGCGACGCGTGCGTCGCCCCTGCACCGTCGTGTTAACGCGAACCACGCGGTGGACGGCGAACGCCGCGACCCCGCATCCGTCGTGCGCGAATTCCTCGCCACGATCCCGTAACGGGCGACGCGTGCGTCGCCCCTACACCGTCGTGTTAACGCGAACCGTTTTCGTAGGGGCGAGGCATTGCCTCGCCCGCACAGGCATTGCCTCGCCCGCACGGGGTATGATCATGAGTTGACATGACCACTCTGAACACGTTCGGGACGCGCTCCCAGATTCGCGCCGGGGGCGAGCAGGTCGAGATCTACAGCCTGCCCGCGCTCGAGAAAGCCGGCTTCAGCGGCGTTTCACGCCTGCCCTACTCGATGAAGATCCTCCTGGAGAATCTCCTCCGCCGCGAGGACAACGCGTTCGTCAAGGCCGACGACGTCAGGGCCGTGGCCGGCTGGAACGCGACCGCGGGCGCCGAGCACGAGATCTCCTTCATGCCGGCGCGCGTCCTCCTGCAGGATTTCACCGGCGTCCCCTGCGTGGTGGACCTGGCCGCCATGCGCGACGCCATCGTCTCGCTCGGCGGCGACCCCGATCGCGTGAACCCGCTCCAGCCGGTGGAGCTCGTCATCGACCACTCGGTGCAGGTGGACTACTTCGGCCGCGCCGACGCCTTCGCGCTGAACGCCGAGCTCGAGTTCTCGCGCAACCGCGAGCGCTACGCGTTCCTGCGCTGGGGCCAGCGCGCGTTCAACAACTTCCAGGTCGTCCCGCCCGACACCGGCATCGTCCACCAGGTCAACATCGAGCACCTCGCGCGCGTCGTGTTCGCCGAGAAGGCCGGCGGCAGGACGGTGGCGTATCCCGACACGCTCGTCGGCACCGACTCGCACACGACGATGGTCAACGGGCTGGGCGTGGTGGGGTGGGGCGTCGGCGGCATCGAGGCCGAGGCCGCGATGCTCGGCCAGCCGATCTCGATGCTCATCCCGCAGGTGCTCGGCGTCCGGCTGACCGGCGCGCTGCCGCAGGGCGCCACCGCCACGGACCTCGTGCTGATGGTCACCGAGATCCTCCGCAAGCACGGGGTCGTCGGCACGTTCGTCGAGTTCTTCGGCGAGGGCCTGCGCCACCTCACGATTGCGGACCGCGCGACGCTCGGCAACATGTGCCCCGAGTACGGCGCGACCATCGCCGTGTTCCCGATCGACGACATGACGCTCGACTACCTGCGGCTGACCGGCCGCGACGAGTCGCGCGTGCGGCTGGTGGAGGAGTACGCGAAGGCGCAGGGGCTGTTCCGGTCCGACGACAGCCCGGAGGCGATCTACTCGCAGACGCTGTCGCTGGACCTCTCGGTCGTCGAGCCCAGCCTGGCCGGTCCGAAGCGGCCGCAGGACCGCGTCTCGCTGCGCAGCGCGAACACCGCCTTCCGCAGCGCGCTGCCGTCGATGCAGGGCCCATCCAAGCCGATCAAGGGCGCGGGCGACGCCGGCGGCGCGCGGCAGGGTGTCGCGACGAGCACCGGCGCGGTCGCGCAGTCGGGCGTCGCGGTCGCCGACCCGGCGCTCGAGGAAATCGATCACGGCGCGGTGGTCATCGCGGCCATTACGAGCTGCACGAACACCTCGAATCCGAGCGTGATGATCGGCGCCGGCCTGCTGGCGAAGAAGGCCGTGGAGCGCGGGCTGACGCGCAAGCCGTGGGTGAAGACCAGCCTCGCCCCGGGGTCGAAGGTCGTCACCGAATACCTCGCCGCCGCCGGCCTGACGACGTATCTCGATCGGCTCGGCTTCAACCTGGTGGGCTACGGCTGCACGACCTGCATCGGCAACAGCGGCCCGCTGCCGGACGAGATCGCGGCGGTCATTCGCGAGCGGAATCTCGTGGTCTGCTCGGTGCTGAGCGGCAACCGCAACTTCGAAGGCCGCATCCAGCAGGACGTCCGCGCCAACTATCTGGCGTCGCCGCCGCTCGTCGTCGCCTACGCGCTGGCGGGGTGGATCACGACCGACCTGACCACGCAGCCGCTGGGCACCGACCGGTCCGGCACTCCGGTGTTCCTCGAGGACATCTGGCCGACCGGGCAGGAGCTGCAGCAGACGATGCTCGAGGCGATCACGGCCGACATGTTCAGGAAGAGCTACGCGGACGTGTTTGCCGGCGATGAACGCTGGCAGAACCTGTCCGTGCCCGAGGGCAACCGGTTCGCGTGGGAGAACGACTCCACCTACATCCGCAAGCCGACGTTTCTCGAGGGGATGACGATGACGGCCGCGCCGCTGGCCGACATCACGGGCGCGCAGGTGCTGGCGCTGCTCGGCGACAGCGTGACGACGGACCACATCTCGCCGGCAGGGTCGATCAAGGCCGACAGCCCGGCGGGGAAGTACCTGATCGAGCGTGGGGTGAAGCCGGCGGACTTCAACTCGTACGGGGCGCGCCGCGGCAACCACGAAGTGATGATGCGCGGCACGTTCGCCAACATCCGCCTGCGGAACCAGATGGCGCCGGGCACCGAGGGCGGCTGGACGCAGTATCAGCCCGGCGCCGAGGTGATGACGATCTACGACGCCTCGGTGAAGTACCGCGCGGCTGGCGTGCCGCTCATGGTCATCGCCGGCAAGGAATACGGCTCGGGCTCCTCCCGCGACTGGGCGGCGAAGGGCACGCAGCTCCTCGGCGTCCGCGTCGTCGTCGCGGAGTCGTTCGAGCGCATCCACCGCAGCAACCTCGTGAACATGGGCGTGCTGCCGCTGCAGTTCGTGGCCGGCGAGAGCGCCGCGTCGCTGAAGCTCACCGGCACGGAGTCGTTCTCGCTGGTCGGCGTGGCCGGCGTGAAGCCGCGCGGGCAGCTGCAGGTGGTGGCCACGGCCGCCGACGGCACGGAGAAGCGCTTCACCGCGGACGTGCGCATCGACACGCCCGAGGAGCTCGTCTCCTTCCGGCACGGCGGCATCCTGCCGTACGTCGTGAGGCAGCTTGTCGCAAAGTCGTAGCGTCGCCGGCGTCTTCGAGGGCAGCGAGCCGCACGTGGTCGGCGACGGCTTCCCGGTGCAGACGTTCTTTCCGCAGCTCGGGCTGGACGCCGAGATCAGTCCGTTCCTGCTGCTCGACTACGCGGGGCCGAAGGAGTTCTCGCCGTCGCGCGAGCCGCGCGGGGTGAGCGAGCACCCGCACCGCGGCTTCGAGACGGTCACCGTCGTCTACCAGGGTGAGTTCGAGCATCGCGATTCCGCGGGACACTCGGGCTCGCTCGGCCCCGGCGACGTGCAGTGGATGACGGCGGCCTCGGGGCTGGTGCACGAGGAGAAGCACGCCCGGGCGTTCTCGGAGCGTGGCGGCACGATCGAAGTGGTGCAGCTCTGGGTGAACCTGCCGCGGGCGCACAAGATGTCGCCGCCGCGGTATCAGGACATCCGCGACGCGGACATTCCGTCGGTGGCGCTGCCGGGCGACGCCGGGTCGCTGCGCGTCATTGCGGGAGAGTTCGACGGCCACGAGGGACCGGCGCGGACGTTCAGTCCCGTGCACCTGTACGACGTGAGGCTCAACGCCGGCGGCCGCGTCGAGATTCGGGTCGAGCCGGATCATCAGGCAGGCCTGCTCGTGCTGCGCGGCCGCGTCACCGTTGGCGAGCAGGACGTGCGCGACCGCGAGCTGGCGCTGCTCGCGCAGGACGGCGACGGCGTCACGCTCGCGGCGTCCGAGCCGTCCACGGTGCTCGTCATGTCGGGCGAGCCGATTCGTGAGCCGGTCGCGCGCTACGGGCCGTTCGTCATGAACACGCGCGAGGAGATCGTGCAGGCCGTCGAGGATTACCGGTCCGGTCGGATGGGGCGTCTTCACTAGGGCCGACCTGGAGGTCGGCCCCTACACGAGACGTCGGCCCCTACATGACCTCGGAAGACATCAAGCGGAAAGCCCGCGAACTCGGATTCGATCTGTGCGGCATCGCGCCCGCCGACAGCTTTCCCGAACTGTCATTCCTGCGCGACTGGCTCGGCCGCGGCTACGCGGGCGAGATGGCCTACATGTCGCGCTCCGCGGATCGCCGTGCCGACGCCCGCGCGGTCGTCCCCGGCGCGCGCAGCGTCATCGTCACCGGGACGATCTACAACACGGATCGCCCCTATTCGACAGAAGTGGGGTCAGACCCCGTATACGACCCGACTCAAGTTGCCCTGATCGCGCGCTACGCCTGGGGCGACGACTATCACGACGTGCTGACCGAGCGGCTCAACGCGCTGCTGGCGTGGATGCGCGCGGAGTCGCGCGAGCCGTTCGACGCCCGGGCGTACGTGGATACGGGGCCGGTGCAGGAGCGCGTCTACGCGCAGTACGCGGGGCTCGGCTGGATCGGCAAGAACACCTGCCTCATCAACGCCGAGCTCGGGTCGTGGCTGTTTCTCTCGGAAATCATCTGCACGCTGCCGCTCGAGCCCGACACGCAGGCGCTCGAGCAGTGCGGCTCGTGCACGCGGTGCCTCGAGGCGTGCCCGACCGGCGCGCTGGTCGAATCCGGCGTGCTCGACTCGACCAAGTGCCTGTCCTATCTGACGATCGAGCTGAGGTCCGGCATTCCCGAGGCCCGTCGCGCCGCCGTCGGGACGCACGTCTACGGCTGCGACATCTGTCAGGAGGTCTGTCCGTACAACCAGGTGCCGCCGCGGTCCGGCGACGCCGCCTGGCAGCCGCGTCCCGGACTCGATCTGCCGCGTCTCGCGGACCTGTGGCGGCGTCCCGACACGGAACTGCGCGCGCTCGTCAAAGGCAGCGCGATGACGCGCGCGAAGCTGACCGGGCTGCGCCGGAACCTCGCGGTCGCCATCGGCAACAGCGCCGACCCCGACGCGCTGGCCGCCCTCTCCGAGCGCAGCGACGCTCGTCCCTCCGCCGACGACGAAATGGTGCAGGAACATATCCGCTGGGCGGTACGGCGGTAAGATCGCGGCATGGCCGGCGGAACTGCTCCGATCCTCCTTCTCTCCATGCCCCAGATGGCGGATCCGAACTTCGCGCGCACCGTGGTGCTCCTCTGCGACTACACCGACGAAGGCGCGTTCGGGCTCGTGGTGAACCGTCCGATGGACGAGCCCGCATGGAGACTCGTGCGCACCGATCCGCCCGTGCGCGTCGATCCCGACCTCAAGCTGTGGATCGGCGGTCCCGTGGATCCGCAGCGGACGTGGGTGCTGATGTCGGAAGCGCAGGGCCCCGAGGACGAGCAGCGGGAGATCTGTCCCGGCGTGCTGCTGTCGGTGTCGCACGAGCTCACGCTGCAGCTCCTGCAGGCGCCGCCCTCGTCCCGCGCGCGGCTGATCGTCGGCTACGCGGGGTGGGCGCCGGGCCAGCTCGATCAGGAGATCGCGGCGTCGGCGTGGCTGTCGCTCGACGTCGATCCGCACCTGATCTTCGGCGTGCCGGCGGAGCAGATGTGGGAAACGGCACTGCGCCGCCTCGGCGCCGATCCGTCGGCGCTGCAAACCAGTTCCGGAGTGCACTAATCCGGCGGGCCGTACAGGCCCGCCCTCCAACTGTCATGACCAGAATCGCTGTTGCACTCGTTGCGGTATGCGTCCTCGTTGCCGGCTGCCGGACGCCGCCGCAGGCCACGACCACCGAGACCAGCGGGGACGAGGGAACCGACGCGATGGCGCAGGAGCTGCGCGACAAGGCGGCGCGCTTTGCGCCCGTGGACCTGACGGCCGACGTCGCCGCGCTGCCGGGGAACGAACGCCAGGCGCTGGCCAAGCTCGTGGAGGCGGCGAAGGTGTTCGACGCGCTCTTCCTGCGCCAGGTCTGGGCGGGCAACGAGACGATGCTGATGACGCTCGTCCGCGACGACTCCGAGCTCGGCCAGGCGCGGCTGCACAACTTCCTGATCAACAAGGGGCCGTGGTCGCGCCTCGACCACAACGAGCCGTTCATCCCGGGCGCGCCGCCGAAGCCGCCGCAGGCCAACTTCTATCCCGCTGGCGCGACGAAGGAAGAGGTCGAGGCGTGGATCGCGGGGCTGCCCGAGCCGCAGCGCCGGCAGGCCACGGGGTTCTTCACGACGATCCGCCGCGGCCCGGACGGGCGCTTCACCGCGGTGCCGTACACGATCGAGTACCAGGGCGAGCTCGCGCAGGCGGCCGCGCTGTTGCGCGAGGCGGCCGCGCTCACCACGCAGCCGACGCTGAAGACGTTCCTGGAGCGCCGCGCCGCCGCGCTCCTCAGCAACGACTACTACGACAGCGACGTCGCCTGGATGGAGCTCGACGCCAGCATCGAGCCGACCATCGGCCCGTACGAGGTGTACGAGGACGAGTGGTTCAACTACAAGGCCGCCTTCGAGGCCTTCATCACGCTCAGAGACGACGCGGAGACGAACAAGCTGACGCGGTTCGGCGGCGAGCTGCAGGAGATCGAGAACAACCTGCCGATCGACCCGAAGTACCGCAACCCGAAGCTCGGCGCGATGGCGCCCATCCGCGTCGTCAACACCGTGTTCTCGTCCGGCGACGCCAACCGCGGCGTGCAGACGGCGGCCTTCAACCTGCCCAACGACGAACGGGTGGTGCAGGAGAAGGGCAGCAAGCGCGTGATGCTGAAGAACAACCAGGAGGCGAAGTTCCGCATGGTGCTGCAGCCGATCTCGACGGTCGCGCTGTCGGCTGCGGACCAGGCCAACGTCTCCTTCGACGCGTTCTTCACGCACATCCTGATGCACGAGCTGATGCACGGCCTCGGGCCGCACAACATCACGGTCGGCGGGCGCGCGACGACCGTGCGCCAGGAGCTGCGCGAGCTCTCGAGCGCGATCGAGGAAGCCAAGGCGGACGTGTCGGGCCTCTTCGCGCTGCAGTTCCTCGTCGATCGCGGCACGCTCGACAAGCGCTTCGACCAGACGACGTACACGACCTACCTGGCGTCGATGTTCCGCTCGATCCGCTTCGGCATCAACGAGGCGCACGGCCGGGGCGTCGTCATGCAGCTCAATTACTTCCTCGACAACGGCGGCGTGACGGTCGCGCAGGACGGCACCTTCGCGGTGAACGCCCAGCGCATCAGGCAGAACGTCATCGGCCTGACGCGCGACATCATGACGCTGCAGGCGGTCGGCGACTACAACGCCGCGAAGCAGATGATCGACACGCTGGCCGTCATCCGGCCGGACGTGCAGAAGGTGCTGGACCGGCTCACTGATGTTCCAGTGGACATCGAGCCCCGTTTCGTCACCGCGGAGCAGCTGCTGGTAGAATCCGGCCGGTGAAAACAATCTTCCCGGTCGTATCTGCTCTGACACTCGTCGCCGTCACAGCCGCCCAGGGCAACCGCACGGTCTGGGACGGCGTGTACACCGCCGACCAGGCGACGCGCGGCGAGAAGCTCTACGCCACGCACTGCACGCGCTGCCATGGCGACAACGCGCTCGGATCGGAAGGCCCTGCGTTGACCGGGCCGCTCTTCGCCGCCAACTGGGAAGGCGTCACCCTCAACGACCTCCACGACCGCATCCGCCAGACGATGCCGGCGGACAACCCGAGCAGCCTGCCGCGGCAGGAGGTCAGCGACATCATTGCGTATCTGCTGCGCCTCGGGAAGATGCCGGCCGGCACGACGGAGCTCGCCGGCGATGCCGGCGTGCTTGCGCAGATCAAGTTCGTCAGCAACCGTCCGTCTACCGGAACGCCTTAACGGCGTTCCTTGGGTGTAGGGGCGACGCATGCGTCGCCCGTATCGAGGAGATCAGATGAGACGCATCGGCCTGGTGTGCGCCGCCGCGCTGCTCGCGCTCGCGGTGTCTGGCTCATCCACGCTCGTGGCGCAGACGCCCGCCGACTGGGAGTGGCCCACCTACGGCGGCAACCTGGCGAGCCAGCGCTACGCGCCGCTCGATCAGATCAACCGGGACAACTTCGCGAAGCTCGAGGTGGCGTGGCGCTTCAAGACGGATGCGCTCGGGCCGCGGCCGGAGTACAACCTGCAGTCCACGCCGCTGATGGTGGGCGGCGTCCTCTACAGCACCGGCGGCACGCGCCGCGCCGTGGTCGCGCTCGACGCCGCGACCGGCGAGCTGCTGTGGATGCACGGCCTCAACGAGGGGGAGCGGGGCGCGAAGGCGCCGCGGCTGCTCTCGGGCCGCGGGCTCGCGTACTGGAGCGACGGCAAGGAGTCGCGCATCATCTACGTCACGCCCGGCTACCAGATGGTGGCGCTGAACGCGAAGACGGGCGAGCGCGTCGCCGGTTTCGGCCGCAACGGCATCGTCGATCTGAAGCAGGACTTCGACCAGGCCGTCGCGCCCGACGCGCCCGTCGGCCTGCACGCCGCCCCCGTCATCGCCAGGAACGTCGTCATCATCGGCGCCGCGTTCGAGACCGGCGCGAACCCGCGCAGCAAGTCGAACGTGAAGGGCTACATCCGCGGCTTCGACGTGCGCACGGGGCGGCGGATCTGGACCTTCCGCACGATTCCGCGGCAGGGCGAGTTCGGCTACGACACCTGGCAGAACGAGTCCGCCTCGTACACCGGCAACACCGGCGTGTGGGCGCAGATGAGCATCGACGAGGAGCTCGGCCTCGCCTACCTGCCCGTGGAGCTGCCGACGCACGACTACTACGGCGGCGATCGTCCGGGCCACAACCTCTACAGCGAGAGCGTCGTCGCCGTCGAACTGCAGACGGGCAAGCGGCGCTGGCACTACCAGCTCGTGCATCACGGGCTGTGGGACATGGACATCCCGTGCGCGCCGATCCTGATGGACATCACGGTGAACGGCAAGCCGATCAAGGCCGTGGCGCAGGCGACCAAGCAGGCGTTCCTCTACGTGCTGAATCGCGAGACGGGCGAGCCCGTGTGGCCGATCGAAGAGCGTCCCGTGCCCAAGGGCGACACGCCGGGCGAGTGGTACTCGCCGACGCAGCCGTTCCCGACCAGGCCCGCCGCCTATGACGGCCAGGGGCTGACGATCGACGACCTGATCGACTTCACGCCGGCGCTGCGCGCGGAGGCGATCAAGATCGTGCAGCCGTATCGCCTCGGCCCGATGTTCACGCCGCCCGCGGTCAGCCGCCGCGAGGGACCGATCGCCACGCTCACCATGGGCGCGCAGGCGGCGGCGACGAACTGGCCGGGGGCCTCGTACGACCCGGAGACGCACACCTTCTACGTGATGTCGCAGACCTCCGTCGCCACGCTGGGCCTCGTGGCGCCGGCGCCGGGCGTCTCCGACATGCCGTACCACCAGGGCACGGTGCTCTCCGGCGCGCGCACCTCGGGGGGATCCGGCGCCGACGGCGGCGGCCCCGCGGTGGCCATGGCGGACGTGCTCTCCGCGAACCTGAGCGTGCAGGGGCTGCCGCTGATCAAGCCGCCGTACAGCCGCATCACCGCCATCAACATGGACACCGGCGACTTCCGCTGGCAGGTCCCGTTCGGCGCGACGCCCGACAACATCCGCAACCACCCGGCGCTGAAGGGGCTGACCCTGCCGCCGCTCGGGCGCCCGGGCAACAACAACGGCACGCTCGTCACCAGGTCGCTGCTGATTGCCGGCGAGAAGAACTTCGGTCCGACCCCGTCCGGCCAGCGCGGCGCGATGCTGCGCGCGTTCGACAAGATGACGGGCGCCGAGGTCGGCGCCGTCTCCATGCCGGCGCCGCAGACCGGCTCCCCGATGACCTACATGCTGAACGGCCGCCAGTACCTCGTGGTGGCGATCAGCGGCGGCACCTACAGCGGCGAGCTCGTGGCGTTCGTCGCGCCGCGGGCGGCCACGCAGACACGATAAGGAGGGCGTCATGCGCCGTTGCCTGTCATCCCTGGTTGCGGTTGCATGGTTGACGTGGGGCGCGTCCGGCATCACCGCCCAGGGCGGCACGCCGAACGTCGAGTGGCGCACCTACGGCGCCAACCTGCGCAGCCACCGCTACGCGCCGCTCGACCAGATCAATCGCGACAACTTCTCGACGCTCGAGGTGGCGTGGCGGTTCAAGACCGACGCGCTCGGCCCGCGGCCCGAGTTCAACCTGCAGGCGACGCCGCTCATGGTGGGCGGCGTGCTGTATTCCACCGCGGGGACGCGGCGCGCCGTCGTGGCGCTCGACGCGGCCACCGGCGAGCTGCTGTGGATGCACAGCCTCAACGAGGGGCCGCGCGGCGCGGCGGCGCCGCGCCAGCTCTCGGGGCGCGGGCTGGCGTACTGGACCGACGGCACGGACGCGCGGATCGTCTACGTCACGCCCGGCTACCAGCTCGTCGCGCTCGACGCGAAAACGGGCGCGCGCGTCCCCGGGTTCGGCCGGCAGGGCATCGTCGATCTGAAGCAGGAGAACGATCAGGTGACCGATCCGATCACGGGTGAGATCGGCCTGCACGCGACGCCGCTCGTCGCCGGCGACGTGATCATCGTCGGCGCCGCGCACCTGCCGGGCGGCGTGCCGAAGAGCCGCGCGAACGAGAAGGGATTCATCCGCGGCTACGACGCGCGGACGGGCAAGCGGCTGTGGATCTTCCATACCATCCCGATGCGCGGCGAGTACGGGTTCGACACGTGGGAAGGCGACTCGGCGTCCTACACCGGCAACGCGGGCGTGTGGGCGCAGATGAGCGTGGACGAGGAGCTGGGGCTCGCGTATCTGCCCGTCGAGCTTCCCACCGGCGATTACTTCGGCGGGCATCGTCCCGGCAACGGCCTGTTCGGCGAGAGCCTCGTGGCCGTCGAGCTCAAGACCGGCAAGCGCCGCTGGCACTATCAGCTGATTCATCACGGCATCTGGGACTACGACATGCCGTGCGCGCCGATCCTGGCCGACATCACCGTGGACGGCCGGCGGATCAAGGCGATCGCGCAGCCGACCAAACAGGGCTGGGTGTACGTGCTGGACCGTGAGACCGGGCGGCCGGTGTGGCCGTTCGAGGAGCGCCCGGTCGAGGCGTCCACGGTGCCGACGGAGAAGGCGAGCCCGACGCAGCCGTTCGTGACCAAGCCGCCCGCCTTCGACCGCCAGGGCGTCTCCATCGACGATCTGATCGACTTCACGCCGGAGCTGCGGGCGGAGGCGATCACGCTGGTGTCGCGCTACAAGATCGGTCCGCTGTTTACGCCGCCGGTCGTCAGCACCTGGCCCGGACCGCTCGCGACCCTGATGCTGCCGTCCGCGGGCGGCGGCGCGAACTGGCCGGGCGGCGCGCTCGACCCCGACACGAACATCATGTACGTCCACTCGACGACGACCGTCACCGACCTCGGGTTGGTGCGGTCAGACGGCACGCGCTCGGACATGTTGTACGTGCGTGGCACCGCACCCAACCCGAACGCGGCGCCGCCGGCGCCGGGCGCCGCGGCCGGCGGCGGGGAAGGCGGCGGCCCGGGGTTGAGCGTCCAGGGACTGCCGCTCATCAAGCCGCCGTATGGACGCATCACCGCGATCGACCTGAATCGCGGCGAGATCGTGTGGCAGATCGCGCACGGCGAAACGCCCGACAACATCCGCAACCACCCGGCGCTCAAGGGCCTGGCCATTCCGCGCACCGGACGCCCGGGCCGCGTCGGGACGCTGGTGACCAAGTCGCTCGTCGTCGCCGGCGAGCCCGGCTTCTTCACGCTGCCCTCCGGCCAGCGGGGCGCGATGCTGCGCGCCTACGACAAGGCGACCGGCGCCGAAGTGGGCGCGGTCCCGATGCCCGCGCCGCAGACCGGCTCGCCGATGACCTACATGCTGAACGGCCGCCAGTACCTGGTGCTGGCGATCAGCGGCGGCACCTACAGCGGCGAGCTCGTGGCGTTCGTCGCGCCGCGCGCGGCGACGCCGACCAACTGATGCCGCGGCGGCTGCTGGCGGCGCTGGCCGCGGCGCTCCTGCTGGCGCCGGCGGCCGTCCGCGCGCACGACGTCCCCAACGACGTCGTCGTCAACGCGTTCCTGAAGCCTGAGGGGCAGCTCCTTCGTCTCGTGATCCGCGTCCCGCTCGAGGCGATGCGCGACACGGACCTGCCGATGCGGGGACCGGGCTATCTGGACCTCACGCGCGCCGAGCAGGCGCTGCGCGACGCGACCACCGTCTGGATCGCGCGCGAGCTGGAGCTGTACGAGGGTGACACGCGGCTGACGCCGTCGGCGCTTGCCGCGGTGCGCGTGTCGCTGCCGTCCGACACGTCCTTCCGCGAGTACGAGACGGCGCTGGCCCACGTGCACGGGCCGCCGCTCGCCGTGTCCACCGACCTCTACTGGAACCAGGGGATGCTCGACGCGCTGATCGAGTACCCGATCCAGTCGGACGCGTCGCGGTTCTCGATCCGGCCGCGCCTCGAGCGCCTCGGCCTGCAGGTCACGGTGGCGCTGCGGCTGGTGCGGCCCGACGGGGTCGTCCGCGCGTTCGAGATTCACGGCGACCCGGGCGTGCTGCGCCTCGACCCGACGTGGGGGCAGGCGGCGTGGAGCTTCGTGGTGCTCGGGTTCGAGCACATCCTCAGCGGCGCCGATCATCTGCTCTTCCTGCTCTGCCTCGTGATTCCGCTGCGCCGCGTCCGCACGCTCGTCGCCGTGGTGACCGCGTTCACCCTTGCGCACTCGGTCACGCTCATCGCGTCGGCGTACGAGCTGGCGCCGTCGGCGCTCTGGTTCCCGCCGCTGGTCGAGACGCTGATTGCGACCTCGATCGTCTACATGGCGCTGGAGAACATCGTGGGCGCGCGGACCGAGCGGCGCTGGCTGATCACGCTCGCCTTCGGGCTGGTGCACGGCTTCGGCTTCTCGTTCGCGCTGCGCGAGACGCTGCAGTTCGCGGGCACGCACCTGCTGGTGTCGCTCCTCGCCTTCAACGTCGGCGTCGAGCTCGGGCAGCTCCTCGTGCTCGCGATCGCGCTGCCGGCGCTCGCGGTCCTGTTTCGCGCGGTGGTCGCCGAGCGCATGGGGACGATCATCCTGTCCGCGTTCGTCGCGCACACGGGCTGGCACTGGATGACGGAGCGCGGCCAGCAGCTCATGCAGTTCTCGTGGCCGGGGCTCGATGCGGCCACGCTCGCGGACATCGTGTGGTGGGTGATGGTGGCGGTGGCGGTGATCGCGGTCGCGTGGCTCGCGCGCGCCAGCCGGCAGTGGAAGGAGAAGGAGGCGTGATGGCCCGACGGAACCTGCTGGTGGGGATGACGTTCGTGATCGCGCTCGGCACGCTGGCCGCGGTGCAGGCGCGGCTGCAGCGCGCGGCCGACGCGCAGGGCGGGATGGTGCGCGCGCCGATGTTCGAGGTGGACCCGCTGTGGCCGAAGCCGATGCCGAACCACTGGCTGCTCGGCTCGACGATCGGCGTCTTCGTCGATCCGCAGGACACGCTCGAGGAGCTCACGGCGTTCGGCGACGGCGGCCGGCAGCCGGGCCAGTTCTTCGGCGCGCACGGCATCGCGGTGGATTCGAAGGGCAACATCTATACGACCGAGACCTACGAAGGAAAGCGCCTCCAGAAGTTCGTGTACAAGGGAATCGGCATGGTGCCGCGCGCGCAGGGCGTCATCTGGCCGAGGCGCTAAGTGCCTGATCTGGAGTCATTTAAATTCTGACGAAGAATTCAGGTACTTTTCAGGCGTTGCACGGCGAAGGTTCGGCTATTATCGTCGGCGAGAATTCTCAGCTCGGTTCTGTCAGGGAGGAACCTCTTATGAAGCGTTTTCTGGTTGTTCTGCTTGCTGCCGCCGCCATCGCGATCGGCGCGCAGGCATACGCCCATCACTCCTTCGCGGCTACCTACCTGGAGGACCAGTCGGTGACCATCGAAGGGGAGCTGGTGCAGTTCCTGTTCCGCAACCCGCACTCCTTCGTGCACGTGATGGTGAAGGAGAAGGACGGCAGCCAGGTGCGGTATGCCGTTGAGTGGGGCGGCGCCGGTCAGCTCGGAGGCCAGGGTGTTACCAGAGAGACCCTGAAGCCGGGCGACTTCGTCGTCATCACCGGCAGCCCCGGCCGCAACCCGGCGGATCACCGCGTGCGCATGGTCAGCCTGCGTCGTCCGAAGGACGGCTTCGGCTGGGGCCAGCGTCCGGGTGAGGTTGTCGACTAGTAAGGTCGGGCGACGCGGGCGTCGCCCCTGCCGAACAGATCAAGGGCGGGTCTTCGGACCCGCCCTTTTTTCGTCTACGGGAGCTACCGGAGCGACGCGGTCGCCGTCCGCACCGCGTAGGTGGGGTCGCCCTCGTCGCCCATCGTCTCGGTCCACGCGAACAGCAGCTCGTCGCCGCGCAGCGCCACGCGCGGGTAGCCGCTCGTCGGCGTGCCGGCGACGTCGGCGATGGCCAGCGGCGCCGACTTCATGCCCGAGCGCTCGATGCGCCGCGCCTTGAACTGACCGCGGCCGCTCGCATACTCCACCCACGTCGCCACCGCCGAGCCGTCCTCGAGCAGCGCGAGCCCGACGCGGCCCAGCGATGCGGCGTCGTCGAGCCGGATCGGCGCGCCCCAGGTGCGGCCGGCGTCGCTCGAGAACGCCGCGAACGCCTGTCCCTGGCCGCTCACCGCCGTGAACCAGGCGACGACGACGTCGCGGCCGCGGGCGGCAAGCATCGGTCCGTTCACGGGACAGGCTTCGATCTCCCAGTTGTCGTGGTGCACGGCGACGGGCTGGCTCCATGCGCCGTTCTCGAACCGCGACACCGCGATGTCGCGTACCTCTTTCTCGCTGCGGTCCCGATAGGCGGTGAGAATCCCGTCCGCGGTCATCACGGCCGTCGTCGGGCAGCACTCGCAGACGCGCGCGTCCACCATCGTGTCGCTCGTCTGCTTCCAGTTGCCGTCGAACGTCGCGAAGCGCAGGTTCATCGCCGCCCTGTTCGGGTCGTCGAAGTCGAATTCCGTGTTCCGCCCGTCCAGCCAGAGCACGCCCACGCCGCCGCCCGGCATGTCCACGAACGTCGGGAACCCGTGCTGGACCTTCTTGCCGTCGTCGTGCGGCAGGAACGACGGGGCCCACGTCTTCCCGCCGTCGGTGGAGTAGGTGAGCCGCAGGTTCGTGGCCTCGATGAACGGGTCCGTCTGCTGCTGCCACGTGGCCAGGAGCGTCCCGTTCGGCATCCGGTGGACGTTCGGCACGTCGGCGTAGCTGAGGAACCAGTCCTCGCCGGAGGCGATCTCGATCGGCGTCGTCCATCCGCCGTCGGTGCGTTCCGCGAACTCGAGGCGCGACGTCCTGCCGGCCACCTCGACCCAGCTGAGGATGATGCCTCGATCCGAGGCCGTGAGCTGCGGCTCGAAGCTGTTTGCGCCTGCCGGCGATGGCAGCGCCGTGACGGTTGACGGCCACGACACGGTGCGCGTGCGGCCGCAGGCGATGGTTGCGGCCACGGCGGCCGCGAGCACGATCAGGACAGACCTGCGCATAGAGCTCCCTTCGAGGAATAGTTCGCGCCGGGCGCGGATTTGTCCGCGCCGCGCGGGCGGCGTGTCCCCGCCTGAACCGCAATATACCTGCACTTTGACGGGTCCCGCTGGCTGGCGTGGTGGCAAGACCGTTGCCCAGAGCCGCGGGTGGAGAAGCATATGAATCGAGAGTCCGTAGCGCAGTTCGTGATCCTCGCGGCGGTCGTCCTGGTGCTGTTGCCGCTCTTCGTGGCGGCCGCGGCGATGGCGTCGCACTTCGTGTTCGGCATGACCGGGATGACCGGGGCGTTCGCCGTCGGCGGCGTGCAGGCCGTGGCGCTGGGCTGGGCCGCACTGGCCATCATCATCGTCGGCGCGCTGATCACGCTCGTCGTCGGCGAGTTCAGGCACGCCTAGGCCGGCTGCACACTCCGGCACCCGGGATCTGCGACAATAGCGGCAGTTCGCCATGTCACACAGGCTCGTGGCTCTCGTGCTCGCCGGGTTGTTCCTGACGTCGGCCGCCTCGGCCGCCTGGGCGCACTGCGTGGGCTGGTCATCCTCGGTGGCGGATCGCCACGCGTGCTGCCGCGGCGGCGCGATGGCGCCTGAGGCACGCGCCACGGCGTGCTGCGCGATGTCGCAGCAGTCCGACGAGTCCGGGCCTGTCGAGGCGCGGGTCGCCGCGGCGCCGGTGAAGATGGTTCGCCACGCCCCGCAACCCGTCGCGCTCGTGGTTCCCGGCCCAGCTCCGGCGTTCCATGCGCCAGTCGCCGTTCCCGCCTTCGACTCCGTCCCGCTCTATCTCCGACAGTCTGCTCTCCTGATCTGATCGCCAGAGTGTGGTCCGGCCAAAGCCGGACACTACGCACGTAGTGTCCGCCTTCAGGCGGACCAGGCGCGGCGTGCATCAGATGAAGGAGAGATCCATGCGTTCGCTCGTATATTCGGCGTGTTTGTCGCTCGTACTCGTGTCGCCGGCGTTCGCGCAGGCGCCCGTGCCCACCCTGTCGCAGGGCGAGGAGGGCACGCTCACGCTGCGTGATGCCCTCGACGAGGCCTTCGAGCGCAACCCCGAGCTCGTGGCGCTGCGGCGCGGTTTCGCCGTCGCGGCCGCGCAGCCGGCGCAGGCGCGCTATCTCGAGCCGCCCATGCTCGAGACGCAGATCTGGGAATGGCCGCTGACGACGCTGAACCCGGCGCGGACGGGGATGTACATGTTCATGATGGAGCAGCGGTTGCCGGGACGCGGGAAGCGCGCGTCGCGCGCGGTGGTAGCCGACCGCGAGGCCGACCTCGTGCGCCACCAGGTGGGCGTCCGCACGAACGAGGTGCTCGAGGAGGTCCGGCAGACGTTCGCGGAGCTGGCGCTCGCGCGTGACGTGGTCAGGCTGTTCGACGGGCAGATGCCGCTGCTCCGCGACATCACCGACGCCGCGACCTACCGCTATGCCGCCGGCCACGCCGGACAGCACGACTCGCTCTCGTCGGTGCTGGAGCTGTCGCGCCTGCAGGCGAATGCGGTGACCTGGCGCGCCCGCGTCCAGCGCGCCGAGGCGGTGCTCACGCGGCTCATGGGCCGCGCTCCGGGCACCGCGGTCGAGGGGCTCGTGCCGCAGGCGCTGACGGTCATCCCCTTCGACCCGGCCGGCGTCGCGCTGGAGCGCCACCCGGACATGGCCGTCGCGAACGCCACGGTGGCGCGCGAGGAAGCGGAGCTGGCCCGCCTCAGCGGCGAGCGCCGCCCCGACTTCGTCGTCGGCGGCGGGTACATGCTCACGCCGGGCAGCGCCGGCGCATGGACGGCGCGCGGCGGCATCATGTGGCCCAGCGCGCCGTGGTCGCGCGGCGGTCTCGACA
>Ga0194131_10001185_pt1 | contig 44948 bp, 43 predicted proteins | sample TA2KigO120mmetaG_FD_148631 | JGI IMG/M metagenome (GOLD analysis project Ga0194131, IMG submission 148631) | Freshwater microbial communities from Lake Tanganyika, Tanzania - TA2015053 Kigoma Offshore 120m | ecosystem: Environmental > Aquatic > Freshwater > Lake | place: Tanzania: Lake...
AAAGTCGACACATGCGCCAATTTTGGCGAACGCCTGGAAGATTGGCGCCTCCTGCCGGTCAAACCCAACTGGGCCGCTCGCTGGGAAGCTCTCTGGCAGCCAGGAGAAGCCGGCGCACTCTCTCAATTCGATGAATTTGCGAAAAACGGACTCACCAAGTATCGGGAAATTCGCGACCGACCCGACCTGCAGGGGACCTCAAGACTGTCGCCGCATTTGCATTGGGGTGAAATCTCGCCGCGCCAAATCTGGGCACGCCTCAATCTGGAGGCGGAAGACCCGCTGAAGCGATATGGCGCAGACAAATTCCTGAGCGAAATCGGCTGGCGCGAATTTGCCCATCACCTCCTCTATCACTTTCCAACACTTCCAGAACAAAACTGGCGCCAAAACTTCGACGCTTATCCGTGGCGAGAAAGTGCCAGTGATCTGAAGGCTTGGCAGCGAGGTATGACCGGATACCCACTCGTCGACGCCGGTATGCGGGAGCTCTGGCAGACGGGCTGGATGCACAATCGGGTACGGATGATAACAGCGAGCTTCCTTGTCAAGCATCTGAGGATCGACTGGCGGCACGGCGAAGCATGGTTCTGGGATACTTTGCTCGATGCCGACCTCGCGAACAATGCTGCCGGCTGGCAGTGGGTGGCGGGAAGTGGCGCGGATGCTTCACCCTATTTCAGAATCTTCAATCCGATCGCCCAAGGCAAGAAGTTCGATCCGAACGGCGACTATGTACGCCGCTGGTGCCCGGAGCTGGCAAGACTTCCGAATGAAGTCATTCACGAGCCATTCAAGGCCGAACCTGAAGTGCTAGCCCAAGCAGGAATCACACTCGGATCAACTTATCCGTCGCCGATCGTCGATCATGACCAGGCTCGCCGCGCTGCACTCGATGGTTACGCCAAGGTCCGTACCTACAAAAACCATGTTCGGGACGCTTGAGTCTTGGTAAAGTTCATGAACACGCGTCGCCGCCGTTCGCCCCACCTTCATTATTCCTGAGACCGGATCGGCAACGGCAAGATGCCTCGCTGATCCTCTGGAGGATTGAGCGCGGCGGTCGGCAAGGCACGGCCACGCGAATCGTGCCAGGAGTTCAAGGCCCAACGAACTGACGGAAACGCTATGTCATTCCAGGGAATATCATTCCAGCTAAACTTCTTGACCTCCAAACTTTCTGGGCCCGCCCCGTAACCAGGCTCTGCCCAGCGCGCTCGAAAGATAACCTGTACCTGGCCGAGGCGTGCGATCGAGTAGACTGCCAGCACACCGTCAATGCTGATCCGCGCCCGCGCCTCTTCCCAGGCTTCACGCTGCGCGCCCTCGCTCGCGGTCTCACCCATTTCCATGTAGCCAGCAGGAATCGTCCAGAATCCTGCGCGCGGCTCTATGGCGCGGCGGCAAAGAAGCACCCAATCGCCTTCCGCGATGATACTACCGACGACCACCTTGGGATTCTCGTAGGCGACGAAATTGCAATCGGAGCAGACAAGCCGCTCCCGGTCATCGCCTTCGGGAATGCGTCGGACTAATCGGGACATCTCTCTGAATACCCAGGATCTGGCCAAAGCACAATTTTTCTCACCTTTACCGCACAAGTGTCTATTCGAAAGACATTGGCTTTCTTTGGGCTTGGAGCTTCCTAAAGGCCCACGCCAATGCTGGTCGCACCGGCAGGAACAACCGATACCCGTGTTCGAGTAACGTCATGATGCCAGGAAGTTCAGCGATACGAGCCGCCCATCGCCATCGTGGCAAATGTCGCCATATGCTCACGAACGCAGCGGCACCGGAAATGAGCTGCCCGTCGCTGCGTCTCACATGGAATCGGGACATAGCAGTGTGTCTCTCCAGATCCGGCTGAAGCAACTGGTCGGCCTGCGACACATCAAGAAAGTGGAGCTTTTCAGCACCGATTTGCTTCCTGTAATGATCTATCTCCGCCCGGCAGAGCGGACAGGAGCCATCAAAATACACGGTCAGGCCAGAAGTTTTAGACGACACGACCGGCCCTCTGTTTCTGCTGGATGGTTGCGGCTGGAGCTGCCTCGTCCCAAGCGCCAACCTCCGTTCGTCGCAAGCCCAGCAGCAAACTCTCAAAGGAACGTTGCGCGCGGCGTCCCTCTACAAGGGCATCACGCCAACGGTGAGGCGAGGAGAAAAATGACTGTTCGTAAACTCCGGTACGGGCCTGGCATCGCGCTGCGAGCATCACCAAGCGATTAACCGCAGAATCCACGGTCAAAACCACTTGACGATGGCCAACACCAAAACCGCGTATGCCAACATCCCTGTAACCAAGATGGGCATCTGAGACGCGCCTCCTTTAAGCGTATCACGCGTCTTTTCTTTGAGCAGACTCAGCAGGTCTGGCCACGTGAAGGATACAAAATCACCCTGCGACATGATGTTCACCAGGCGGCCTTGTTCATCCACTACTGGCAAATGTCGGAACCGTTCATTCGACATTTGACGTAGCCAGTCTATGACCTCGTCATCCGCACGACCTGTCCTGACTTCGCTTGTCATGATGGCTGAAAGCGGAGTTGTTTTGGGGTCTAGGGCTTTGTTCAGAAGTCGACGCATGAGGTCGCGCTCGGTCACGATACCTTTGACCTTCATCTCATCATCTACGATAACCACCGATCCGATATTCTTCTCCGACATCGTCTTCACGGCCGTAGGAACGACATCGTCGCTTCGAAGCGAGAATGGAACCGGCTTACTTCTGTATTCTGGCCTGTCTTTGATTTTCATTGGATACCTCGCTTTCTATGCCTTCTTCGGACTCACACGTTCGTGAACATCAAGTCGTTGGATATCTAAATAACGAAACCAGCGCTCGTTTGGATCATTGGCGCAGCACCAACAGCGACCACTGCGATCAGCATCAGCATGATTTCGCGGCCGAAGTGATGGCGTGTCCTGAGATGTCTTATGATTTCGGACCGGCCTGGGGAATGCTGGCTCGACCCGGTGTCCGGCTGATCAGACCGGTAAAGCGCCGCGCATCAAGCAAGATTTGCCGCGTACGAGCGGCCGGCATGGCTTTCAGCTGTCGATATGCCATTGTCAGTCGCGGATTATTTTGCAGGCGCTCCTGGTTTCGCTTCAGAAAGGCCCAATAAAGATAATTGAAGGGACACGCATCTGCGCCGGACTTCTGCCGCACGTCGAAACGGCACTTTTTGCAGAAGTCCGACATGCGATCGATGTAAGCGCCGGAGGCAGCATACGGTTTCGAAGCGAGCAGACCGCCGTCCGCAAATTGCGACATTCCAAAGGTATTAGGGAGTTCGACCCATTCGAAAGCATCGGTATAAACCGCCAGATACCATTCAGAAATCGCGCTCGGTTTGACGCCGAGCAAGAGCGCAAAGTTGCCCGTTACCATGAGGCGCTGTATGTGGTGCGAATACGCATAACGGCGCGTGTCACCGATGGCCTGCTTCAGGCAGTTCATGTCCGTGTCGCCGCTCCAGTAGAACGAAGGCAGCGGTCGCCGCGCACCAAGTGCGTTCATGGTCGCGTAGCCCGGCATGTTGTGCCAGTAGACGCCTCGGACATACTCCCGCCATCCCAAGATCTGGCGAATGAACCCTTCGACGCAGTTCAACGGCGCCCGACCGGTGCGATATTCAGATTCCGCGCGGTCACAAACCTCCCGCGCCGTCAGAAGTCCGACATTGAGATATGGCGAAAGCGCCGAGTGAAAAACGAACGGGTCGTCTTGTTTCATGGCGTCCTGGTAGTCCCCGAACTTAGGCAGGCCATTTGCTATGAAATCTTCAAGCGCCTGAAGCGCCTGGCTTCGTGTTACTGCCCAACCGAATGACTCGAGATCGCCAAAATAATCCGGGAATCCCCGCCGCACTAAAGACAGAACTTCATCGGTGATGGCATCGGGTTTGAAACGCCGACGTTTGGGGATTGAAGCAGCTTCGGGCAGACTGCGCCGGTTCTGCGTGTCGAAGTTCCAATGGCCGCCTACTGGCGACGCGCCATCCATCAGGATCCGATGCTCGCGCCGCATCTCGCGGTAGAAGTACTCCATCCGCAACGCCTTCCGGTCGTTTGCCCAGCGCGCGAACCGACCCCGCGAGGCGAAGAACCGATCATCCTCACGGATTTCGACCGGAAGATCGAGCAGGGTCTCCCATTTCTGCATGGCCTCCAGGACACGCCATTCACCAGGCTCGGTCACGATTACCCGCGTGGCACGGTGGCGCTGAACAGCACGGACCACCTCCCCAGTAAACGAACCGGTGTTGTTCCTGTCATCAAGCTCGACGTAGTCAACGGTAATGCCGTCGGCTCTCAGGTCTTTCGCAAAATGCCGCATGGCCGACAGGACGAAGACTATCTTCTGACGATGATGGCGGACGTACCGCGTTTCCTCCGCAGCCTCGATCATGAGCACGACATCGCTGGCGAGGTTCAATCCTCTCAACGCCGATACGGATCGCGTTAAATGGTCGCCAAGAACGACTCGAAGCGTGGTCATGGGAACCTGAACCGTTGAGGGGGCATCGACGAAAACTTCAGCCCTAATGGTGACCTCAGCTTAGGTTATCCGGCTTGCAACTGCCGTCCGAAGCGGGTCCGGGCTCTTGCTGAGTGCGGCCACCTTGAGCAGGGCCTGGAGCTGGCAGAAGCTACCATGGCACCGTCTCGCCGCGATGATCAAAGAATCCGCCGGAATCCTGAGGGTTCAACCGCTCCACAACGTCAAGCAGGCGCGTCGCTGCCTGATCGGGTGTCTGGACCTCAAGGTCCTGCCTGGCAAAGCGGGAGGACAACCGTGTTTCCACAGTGCCGGGATGCAAAGCGACGCATATTGCCTGCGGATGGGTCCGTGCCAGCTCGATTGCAGCGGTGCGGACCAATTGATTGAGTGCGGCTTTTGAGGCGCGATAGCTGTACCAGCCGCCAAGGCGATTGTCGCCGATGCTGCCAACCCGCGCCGACAGCGTTGCAAACACGGTGCGCTTGCGACGCGGCAAGAGTGGGAGCACATGCTTCATGATCAATGCTGGGCCAATGGCGTTCAACGCGAAAGCTCGGCCCAGCGCTGCCACGTTGATCGCCTTCCAGCTTCTCTCGGGTGCTTGGTTTTCGTCATGTAAGAAGCCGGTCGCGTCGATGACCAGATGAACCTCACCCGCTGCCGATGCATAAGTCGCGGCAGTGTTGATTGTGTCCTCGTCAAGCAAATCCATCGGGGGCTGGCTGGTCCGGCATAATTCGATGACCTGCTCAAAGCGTGATCTTGTGCGCAATTGCCGGACGAGCGCACTTCCGATGCCGCCGCTGGAGCCAAATATCACGGCAAGTGCGGGCGTCGACGACGCCATCACGGTAGTACTGGTTTGCCGAAGCAGCCATGGGCGTGCGAACACGATTCCCAGACCACGATTTTGAAGCCCATATGATCAGGCCTTGCGCTCTTCGTGCGCCTCAAGAAACCAGAGTGCCTTGTCCAGCGACCGCGAGAAGCCCGTCAGGATATCAGCGGTGTCCGCATCACCTGCTTCTTCAGCTGTAGCGATTGCATTACGGGTCGAGTTGGCAAGCCTTCCGTAACGCTCGCTTAGTGCAGTGAGGTGATCGTCGACGCGAACCAGGTCATCGGGATAGGGGCTCAGTTCGGAGTTGTTTGCCACGACCTGGCTGCTGCCCAGCGCGATCCCTCCAAGCTGGACGATACGCTCGGCCATGGTGTCGACATGGCCATCGATATCCGCACGAAGACCGTCTAGCATCGCGTGAACCGCGATGAATGTCGCACCACGCAGGTTCCAGTGCGCCTGTTTGGTCATCAAAGCCAGATCGATCGCGTCTGCGACCCGGGCATTGAGAACCGCACAGATTGTTGTCTTGGTATTGGATGGAAGATTGTTTCGTGTCGGGTGGAAGTTCATTTTCTCTCTCCTTGCTCAAGTCGCATAGTGTGCCGGCCTTCTACGGCAGCAGTGGAATGCCGTTGGCGCACTAAAGTTGGCTGGCAAAAGGCTTTGAGGAGCCGCGAAATCGCTGGCCGAACCGGCAAGAACAGCCGATAGGCCATCTTAAGAAGGAGCATCGCTCCCGGTGCCTCGGCGGCATATGCAATACAGCGCCAGCGTGGCAGCAGGCTCCAAAGGCTGACGAAAGCCGCGGCCCCGGAAAGCAACGCTCCATCGCACAGTCGGACGTGAAAGCGTGACATCAACGCACTACGGTCGAGTTCAGGCTCCAACACGACATCAGCCTGCGAAACATCCCTGAACCGAAGACGTTCGTGCATATCCATCCGGCGGTAGTGCCCAATCTCGGCGCTGCAAAGCGGACAGGACCCATCATAGAAAATGGTCATAAGACCATCGCCGGTGCATGGGCGATGTTGATGAGCTCGAGCCTGTCCGACAATTTTTGCGTTCGCCATCATCGTAACGTCCACGTTAACGACCTGGTTGCACAGTTGTTCTTACGACCCGACCTAAATTAGCCGGCCGATGGATGTCGGGGATCATCTCATCGGCCGGCTGACAGCATCGCGATCGGGGGGCGGTCGCGTGCCTACTACTGAAGCGGAAACGCAGCTCCGATTAATTTGGATCATCTTGATCGTCGCGGCTTCCCAAATGCCGATGCTGTTGAGCGCGATCCACCGATCATCAAATTCAACCTCTGACCTTGAATCTCTTGTTTAGAAACGCTCACGCAAGAAAGGCTGCGCGATCCTTCTTCTGGATTCCGGGAATTCACAACCTCGTGAATAACGCTGTGCGAGAGCTTTGATTTGCAACCAGTGCATCATTTCGACCACCGCGTGTGGCTTCACGTTCGTCGGGAAGCAATTACAGGGTCATCTCTACGGCCAGGAACGGCATAGTAATTGTGATCCATGACCTCGTTTTCGTCGTTTAAATATCGAATTCGATCAATGAAGGAGCACTGCGATGATAGCAATCCCGACTTTGGTCCGGGCTCTGAAAGCCAACTACTTTCTGATCATGGAAGCCGATCGAAATCCTCTATGGAGGCTACCGCCGGCGCAGCGCTTCCAGACCATGATCTACCTGGCAGTCATGTGGACCACCATTTTCTGCGCGGCCTTTGGACTATGGTTCTGGTACGGCGAACTCATCGTCGCGCATATGCTCATCATCCTTGGTTTTATCCTAACCAGAGTTACGTTTGCTGGCGCGGAGCGATCGGCAATGACGCCAAGGTCGGTCAGGCCACGGGCAGTCCGCCATTTAAACGGGCGATAAATGAGAACCTGCAGAAAAGATTTCCCGGGCGTCGACCGTCAGACCAGTGATCGCTTGGCTCTGGATGTGAGAACGGACGAGGAAATGATGGTAGGAGCGTTAGCAGAATTGCGTCGGACTGCTCCGGTGAGCCTGGAAGCGATTGGATATCTGCTGGGCTCTGATCCGGCCCAGGTATCCCGTTATCTGAAGGGCTCATGCAGCATTTCGCTTACAAACTACGTACGGATCGCCAGAGCACTTGGATATCGATGCAAGATTATTTTCGAAGAGGCCGACAACAGCACGCTGAAATTAAATCCATTGGAAGAGCTAAAAATTACGACTCACCAAGTCCATCATCGTAGATGAATGGTCTTTTTTCGCTTTCGGAAGATGTCTCGGTTCAATTTTGTGTGCTCGTGAGAACCAACGAACTCTGTGGTCGTCAGTTCGCCGCCAGGTTCTAACGGTAGGCCGAGATTGGGCCTTCAAATTCAGAGAGGGTTGGATCCCAGTTCCTGCCGCTCCGCCAACTTCTATCGCGACAACGCTCTCCGCCTCCGGGCGGCACCGACGAAAACCCCAGTATCCGCGCGGTTCACGCACCAAAGCTGTTGACCGAGTGAACCGCACCTGGGCCCGAATTCGTCTCTCTCCGGCCCGTTTTCTCCAAACCTCCTGACTTCGCCAAAACAGTACGGATTTTTAAGCGTCTGATTTGCCAGCGTTATTCGACGCAGGAATTTCGAGCATTTCGAATCACTCTCGGGGTGCGAGGGGCAATCACGTCGAAACGCCCGCCAGTTCTTCCCGCTGCGACAAGCCGATCGCCGGCACGCGGCTGAGCCTCGCAGACGGCCCACGTCTTCGGAGGAGGCAGTTCCTTCCAGTCTCGGCGGTTGTCGTAGTACACGAAGGCGTTCTCGCCGAGCTTGACTTTGGGATCGAAGTCCTTGCGAGGAACTCCCGCGCGCTCGAAGTACTCAGACGGCCGGACCATCACACGGTACCCGTCCGAGAATCCGTCCGGATGCAGCTTGTCGCGGAACCGATACGGAACCAGAGCGATTCCGGTTCGATTCACGCGGTTCTGGAACGGGACGCGATCATAGGGCTGCGCCCCACGGGTTTGCTTCGTCTTATTGATCTTCTTCTTGATTTCGTCCGGGAGTCCGTGAAGCACGCTGCTCATCGCCGTTTCCTCTCGCTGAAGTCGACGAGCAGTGCTGATGGATCCACGTGGAGCGCACGAGCGATCTTGATGAGGTTAAGAACCCCAAGATTGCGCTCTCCGCGCTCCACGCCCCCGAGGTAGGTTCGGTGAAGGCCTGCACGGTCGGCCAGTTCCTCCTGCGAGATTCCGAGCCCCTCGCGCTCTGCGCGTACTCGGGCGCCGAATCGCTGAAGGTCGGTCTTGCTCATGGCATGCATGATCTCGCTGTGATGCCTATGGGTCTACAGCCTATGAGTATCACGGCACTCGGTGATCGGCGCGCGCGCCTGCGAGGTGCATCGCGCGGCTCCGGCGTGCTGCACCGACAGATCTCGCCGACCAAGGGAACGTCACCGGGGCCGCGCGTTCCACGCGCTCGTCAACGCTGGCCAGTTAAACGTCAGCGGCTCCGTCCAGCGAAAACGGGCGTCGCTGTTAAGCGCCCTCGGTTCCTCTCTCCCCGCGGGCCAGAAGAGAGAGCGCGAACGCATCGGGTGCGGGCGCTGTGCGTGTACGACGGGGCGGCGTGCGTACCGATGCACACGAAAGTTCGACCTCCGTCCCCTTCCCCTGACCATCGCCGGCCGTCGAAACCAAAACCCGTCCAAGCCGGATCTCCGTTCTCCTTCAACCCATTACGACCTCCTGACTTATCCACAGGCAGTCAGGAGCTTTGGAGAGTTCGGGGCCCAGAGAGACGGAAAACGGCGGTTTGGGCGAAAGGTCGGTCAACAGCTCCGGCGCGAAACGACGGCGCCACAGCGGCTTTTACGCGCGGTCGCGGGGGCGGAGAGAATTTTGACGTCGGGGAGGATGGCGGAGGGAGAGCCACTGGCAGCCAGCATTCTCCTCGTAGGCTAGCGCAGACCGGCGTGCTCAATCGCACAGGAGCGTATTGGCGGAGGGGCCAGGAATCCAACAGCGGCTTCAGGATGCCGGCGTCGATCTGGTGGCGCCGGATCGTCGGTCGCCCGAGTGCCTGACAAATTTCGTTGCGAGCGAGATCAAGAAATAGGCTGGCCCGACGGCCGATGCCGGAGTTCACACCGTAGCCCCACCAACTCCCGCTACGCCCGCGCATCCTCCAGGATCATGTCGGCGCCCTTCTCGCCGATCATGATGGTCGCGGCGTTGGTGTTGCCCGACACCACCGCCGGCATGATCGAGGCGTCGACTACGCGAAGCCGCTCAAAGCCGCGCACGCGCAGGCGCTCGTCGGTCACCGCCGCGTCGTCCTGGCCCATGCGGCAGGTGCCGACCGGATGGTAGGTGGTGGAGCCGCGCCGGCGGATGTGGTCGAGCAATTCGTCGTCGCGCTCGCAGTGCTCGCCGGGCTCGACCTCGCCCTCGATGTGGCGCGCCATGGCGGGCGCGCGGAAGACGCGGCGCAGCGCCTTGGTGCCGGCGACCACGGTCTCGCGGTCGCGCTCGGTTGCCAGATAATTCGGATGGATCGCGGGCGGCTGCCGCGGATCGGCCGACTTGATGCGCACGTGCCCTCGGCTCTCCGGCCGCAGCAGCGTGCAGATGCCGGTGATGCCCGGGAACGGGTGCAGTTCGCCACCAATCGAGTCGCCCGAGAACAGCGCCATGGAGCACTGCGAATCGGGCGTTTCCGACAGCGGATGCGCGCGCACGAAGCATCCGGCGGTAATCGCCGACACCGTGAGATAGCCGCGCCGCGCAATCGCGTAGCGCAGCCCGGCCGCGACCTTGCCGCCCCAGCCGCGCACCGCATCGTTGAGCGTGATCGGCTTCCGGCAACGCAGCATGATGCGGCCGGCGTAGTGGTCGTTAAGGTCGTTGCCGACGCCCGGCACGTCGGCGACCGTAGCGATGCCGTGCGATTGCAGCAGCGCCGCCGGCCCGAGCCCGGACAACTGCAGAAGCTGCGGCGAGTTGAACGTGCCCGACGCCACGATCACCTCGCCCGCGGCGCGCGCCGTGCGCCTCTCGTCGCCGACGTGGTACTCCACGCCGACCGCGCGCCGACCCTCGAACAGCACGCGCGTGGTGAGTGCGTCCGCCACGATCTTCAGGTTCGTCCGCCGCCGCGCGGGCTTCAAATACGCGGTCGCGGCCGAACTGCGCAGGCCGTTGCGGGTCGTGGTCTGGTAGAGGCCCGCGCCCTCCTGGGTCGGGCCGTTGAAATCGTCGTTGCGCGGATAGCCGCACTGCTGCGCCGCCTCGACATAGGCGAGCGCTAGCGGATGCCGGTCGCGCACGTCTGACACACCGAGCGGTCCGCCGGCGCCGTGCAGGGCGTCGGCGCCACGCTCGTTGTCCTCGGCCTTGCGGAAATACGGCAGCACGTCGTCGAAGCCCCAGCCCACGTTGCCGAGCTGGCGCCAATGGTCGAAGTCCTGCGCCTGGCCGCGGATGTAGATCAGCCCGTTGATCGAGCTCGAGCCGCCGATCACCTTACCGCGCGGCGCGATCACTTCGCGGCCGTGGCACTCCGGCTGCGGCTCGGTCGCGTAACACCAGTTGAAGCGCCGGTCGCTGAACAGCTTGCCGTAACCTACGGGAATGTGGAGCCACGGGTTGCGGTTCTCGGGTCCGGCTTCGAGCAGCAGCAGCCGGTACTTTCCCGACGCGGTCAGCCGGTTCGCTAGCACGCAGCCAGCGCTTCCAGCGCCTATGACGATAAAGTCGAACGCTTCGGATTCCGGCACGGCCGCCTCAATAAAGCCGCGCACCGTTGTGCACGTCGAACAGGTGACAGAACTCGGCGGCGAACTGGAAGGTCAGCGCCTCGCCCGGCTCAATCGCGGCGGTTGGGCCGACCTTGGCGACCAGGCGACGGCCCTTGCCGATGTCGAAATGAACCAGCGTCGTGTCGCCCAGCGGCTCGGACAATTGCGCCACGCCCTTGAGCGAAGCGCCGTCGCCGACCAGCACGTGCTCGGAGCGCACGCCCAGCACCGCCTCGCGGCCGGCGAGCGCTGCGGGGACCGCGGCGGGTAACGGGTGCTCGACGTCGTCGGCGCGGAAACTGCGCCGGTCGCCGCTGGCGACCACCGCGCCCTCGACGAAGTTCATGGTGGGCATGCCGAAGAAGCCTGCGACGAAGCGTGTGGCCGGGCGGTTGTAGATGTCGAGCGGCGAGCCGACCTGCTCGATCCGCCCCTTGCTCATGACCACGATGCGGTCGGCCATGGTCATGGCCTCGGCTTGGTCGTGGGTGACGTAGACGAAGGTGGCACCAAGCCGATGGTGCAGGCTCTTCAATTCGGTGCGCATGTCAACCCGCAGCTTGGCATCGAGGCTCGAAAGCGGCTCGTCCATCAGGAACACCGACGGGTCGGTTACGATAGTGCGCGCGAGCGCGACACGCTGGCTCTCGCCGCCCGAACACTGGCGCGGGAACTTCTCCAGCAGCGCCTCGATGTGTACCGCCGCCGCTGCCGCGGCCACGCGCCGGCGCACCTCGGCGTCGGGCATCTTCTTGACGCGCAGCCCGAATGCGATGTTCTCAAACACGGTCATGTGCGGGAACAGCGCCAGGTCCTGGAACACCATGCCGAGCCCGCGCTCGCCCGGCTCCAGATCGTTGACCAACGTGTCGCCGATCACGATCTGGCCGCCGGTCGGCCGCTCCAGGCCCGAGATCATGTTGAGCGTCGTAGTCTTGCCGCAACCGGACGGGCCGACGATGATCAGGAATTCGCCGTCGCGAATCTCCAGGCTGATGCCGTCGACCGCGCGATGGGCGCCGAAGGTCTTCTGCAGGTCCTTGATCGAGATGCGAGCCACGCGCCTTCTCCTACGCCCGCCTACCTGCGAATGGTGCCGAAGCTGAAGCCCTTCACCAGGTGCTTCTGGATCAGGATGCCGAGCACGACCACGGGAATCGTAATCATGGTACCGATCGCCGCTTGCGGGCCGTAGAGCCGCCCCTCCGACGCACTCTGGAACTTGTTGAGCAGAACGGTGAGCGTCGTCACCTCGGGATGCGTCAACGTCAGCGCCAGCAGAAACTCGGCCCAGTTGAGGATAAACACGAACAGGAACGTCACCACCATGCCCGACGCCACCAGCGGGAGCACCACGCGGCGGATCACCGTGAAGCGGCCGGCGCCCATCAGGCGGGCAGCGTGTTCGAGCGTGTAGGGCACCTCGTCGATGAAGGTCAGCATCATCCAGATCACGAACGGCAGCGTGGTCACGGTGTAGATCAGAATCAGGCCGATGTAGGTGTCGAACATGCTGATGCGTGCGCCGAAGACTGCGCCGGTCGCATAGGGGATCAGGATCGCGTAGTAGATCAGGATCGAGATCGCGATCACGATCGGCGGGATCATGCGGATAGTCAGGATCGTGTGGCGGAAGTATTTGCCGCCGACGTTGAAGCGCGAGATCGAATAGGCGAGGAAGGTGCCGAGTAGGAGCGCCAAGAGCGCCGCGGTGGTGCACACCAGAAGCGAATCGCCGAGCCCCTTCCAGATCGTGAACGCCTGCTCCGCCGCCTGCCGGCTCAGCGAGGGGTCGATGCTGCTGAAGGCGAAAATTTGCGCGTAGTTGTGCAGGGTTGGCGCGTGCGGCACCCAGTGCGGCGGCCAGGTGACCCACTCGCCGGAATCCTTGAACGAGGTCATTACCATCCAATAGATCGGGAACGCGATGAAGCCGGTCCACGCCAGCAGGACGGCGTGCCGCACGATCCGGTTGCGGCGCTCGCGGCGGATTCGGCGCACGCGCGCCTGCTCCGGGCTCATGGCCGAAGCCGCCGTCTTCATGCGGCTCTCCTGTCCACCGTGGCGCGCTGGCTGACGAGCAGGTAGATGCCGAAATAGATGAACACCGAGAACATGACTAGCAGGACGATCGAGGCCGCCGCCCCGAAGCTGAACTTGTTGAACACCCAGACCTGCTCCCAGAGGAAGTAGGCCACCGTCTGCGTCGAGGTGCCGGGCCCGCCAAAGGTCAAGAGCACCACCGGATCGAACATCTTCAGCGCCTCCATCGAGCGGATGATCACCGCGATCAGGATGGCGGGCTTGAGCAGCGGAAACTGGATGCGCCAGAAGATCTGCCATGGCGTGGCGCCCATCACGCGCGCCGCATTGATGAGTTGTGCCGGCAGCGCGGAGAAGCCGGACAGGAATATCAGGAAGGTGAGCGAGGTCCACTGCCAGATGTCGGCAATAATGATCGCGAACTGCGCCGCCACCGGATGCGAGAGCCAGCGGATGCGCGGATCGATGCCGAACGGTTCCAGGAACGGCGCCAGAAGCTGGTTGAGCGGGCCGCTGTCGACGTAGATCATCGAAAAATTATAGCCGACGACGATCGGCACGATCATCATCGGCACCAGGATGATGGTGGTGTAGAGCTTCTTGGAGCGCGTGCACTGGTGCACCAGCATGGCGAGCACGAACCCGACCACCAATTCTACCGCCACCGCGGTTCCCGCGAAATAGAAAGTGCGCCCGACCGAGGCCCAGAACAGGCTGTCGGTCAGCACCACCTCGTAGTTCGACAAGCCGGAGAAGGTCGCCGTCTCGAACGGCCGGTTGGCGCGCCAGCGCAGCAGGCTGATGTAGATGGTCAGAATGAAGGGGATCAGGATCGTGACGATGATCAGCCCTTCGACCAGCACGTAGGGGATTTTCGGGAACACTCGGTCGGAGGCCAGCCATCGCGCCAGACCGCGCCCTGCGCCCTGCCCGGCCGTCCTGCCAGATGGAAGGTCCGCCGCCCGCGCGCTGATCTGTGCCATTGCCGGCAACCCCGCTGCCCGACGCCGCGATAGACCCGGGCGCCTCGCGACGCCCGGGTCGTTTCGTCTCGTCCAACGATCAGAACTTGTCGAGGTAGATGCCGCTTTCGACACCCTTGCGCCAGATTCTGATCTGCGTATCGCGGCCGACGTCGTTGGTCACCCGATTCCAGCCGGCCTCGATTCGCTTGGCGGCCTCCTCAGCGGAGATGTTCTTATTCATTACGTCGGCGAGGTTGTTGTCGAGAATCTTGAAGTACTCGTAATTGCCTTCGATCATCAGCAGCGAGGCGGCGTACTTCGAGTTCTCGATCGTGGTCTTGACCATGTCGGCGCCGAAGCGGTCGTTGATCGCTTTGTTCTTGACGTGCTCATCCCGGTAGGGGTCCCAGAAGCCGCGCGGATGGGCGACAGCCTGGTCGCCGACGGTCGGGCTCGTGAACCACTGGATGAACAGATACGCCAATTCCGGGTTCTTGGAGTAGGCGCTGACCATGTATCCAGTGCCGGCCGCCTGCGGCGCGCGCCGCACCAGCTTGCCGTCAATCACGTTCCCCGGGATGATACAGGGGATTTGCTTGCCCTTGATCACGCTCTTCGGGTTGCCGTTGGCGAAGCCGATGATCGAAGGAAACGACATCGCCGAATACGCCTGGCCGCTGGCCCAGAACGGATAGATTTGTGGCGTGCCCCAGCCCTGGATGTCCTTGGGCATGTGGTCGACGCTTGCCGCGAACGCCTTGATGGCGGCTATCCCGTCGGGCGTGCCGATGCGCGGCTTCATGTCCTTATCGAACAGAAGGCCCTTCATATAGACCGGGAAATGCCGGTAGGAGAAGTTCACCGACCGGTAGCCAAGCGCGCCGTAGAGCGGCTGCTCGAACTTGATGCCCCAGCGCGTGTCGCCCGCCTTCGTCTGGAAGAACGCCGCCTGTTGCGCCCATTCCGCCATCGTGTCGGGGCAACCGAGGTCCTTGTTGAACTTGGCCTTGTAGTCGGCCCGCACCTGCGGGTTCTCGACGAGGTCCTTGCGCAGTGCCAGGATGAGATGGTCGCCGTCGTTGACCATGATGTAGAGCTTGCCGTCGTAGTACTGCTGGAACTGCAGCCCGTCGGCAACGCCGGAGAAGTCCGGCTTGTATTTCTTGGCGTAGTCGTCGAGCGGGATGACGACCTTGGCGCCGGCGGCATCGGGCGTCGTATAGGGGAAGTCGTTGAAGATGTCGTACACGCCGGTCTTGGCCACGCCCTCCTGCATGATCTTGGCGGGGATGTCGGTGTAGCCGAGCGGCACGATCTCCATCTTGACGCCGGTGAGCTCTTCCCACTTCTTCGCAAAATCGGGGAACGAGTTGTTGTAGAGCGAGCTCAGCAGGACCGTGAGTTTCGGTTCCTTGAGGTTCTTGGCCTTGATGTAGGCCTTGGCGCCGGCAATGGCCCGGTCGGCGACCGGATCGGCCAGCGCTTGCTGCATGCTGATGATGAGCAGGCCGCACAATATCCATGACAGCCTTCGCATTTTTTTCCTCCCCGTTATCTGCTTACGATTTCACTTCGCACTCCACGTTCCGCATTTGCATTCCAAAAGGGCGCCGCGGTCGGCGGCGGCGTACCAATCCGGCAAGTCTAGGACAGAACGGGCAGGCTTGTCAGTATGACCCGTGCACACGGGTGGGCTGCAATCCAACGCAGCAACCGCCTTGCACCGCACTGCGTCACGCCGGCCGGAATGCCGCGCGGATGAAATCGGCCACCCGTTCGCCGATCATGATCGTGGGCATGTTGGTGTTGGCGCTGACCACGCGCGGCATTACCGAGGCGTCGGCCACGCGCAGTCCCGCAACGCCGTAGACGCGGCACTGCGGATCGACCACCGCCATCGGGTCGCTAGCGCGGCCGATCGCGCAGGTGCAGCTCGGGTGGAACATGGTTCCCGACGCCGAGAGAATCTCGTCGTCGGTCAGCGGCCGGCCGCCGTCGCGGTCGGCGACCAGACGGCCCGGACGGATCGCGCCCCCGATCACCGCGCGCCGCAGCGCGGCGGGCGCGCCCAGCACCAAGGAAGCCCCCAGCGCCTTGACCGCGCCGGTCGCGCCCATTCCATTGACCAGACGCAGCGGCGGATCGCGTGGCAGGAGATAGGCTTCGTCGAAACAGTCGCGCACTGAAGGCTCGACGATCAGCGTCTCCGCCAGGCGCGTCGCCATCACCATCCGTTTGGCATCGCGCGGGTCGGTCAGGAGCCGCTGCGAGACCGCGGGCGGAACGTCGGGATCGGAGGACCGCAGCGTCACCGATCCGCGCGAGAATGGCGTGTAGAGCGCGGCCGCGACCATGCCCATGCGGATCCCGAACGGCCGATGGCTGATGCGCCCGATGAAATAGAGGAACAGGTCGCCCGCGGGACAGCCGTCCTGCCCGGACGAGAAGCGCAGGCTGGTGATGGTGTAGTGCCGGTCGCCAAGTCCCAGCCGCGACTTCGGCTTCAGCGTCAGCGCGAAATGCAGCAGCGAATGGTTCTGGTAGTTCTTTCCGACGCCGGCCCGGTCCGCCACTGGCTTGATACCGAGCGACTTGAGCTCGGACGCGGGCCCGATGCCCGAACGCAGCAGCAGCGCCGGGGAATGGATCGCGCCGGCGCACACAACCACTTCGGATGCGTTCAGCGTCACGCGCTCGCCGCTGCGTTCCGCCGTCACGCCCACAACGCGGCCGTTCTCGACCAGCAGGTGCAGGACGCGCGTGTCGGTCATGATCCTCAAGTTGGGCCGGCGGCGGATCTCCGGCGTGAGATAGCAGCGCGGACTGCTGGCGCGCGCGCCATCCTGGCTCAACGGCGTGGCGAAGAAACCGTCGGCCTGCGACTCGTAGACGTCGGGAAGCGAAGCGATGCCGCGCGCGAGTGCCGCCTCCTCGATGCGGCGCATGTACAGCGGCCATGTCTCGCGCGGCAGCCGGTGGACGATGTTGGTCGCCGCCGCGTTCTGCTCCGGCACCGGCCGGTCGAGATCGCGGGTCATGGCGCGGAAGTAGGGCAGCACGTCGCGCCAGCCCCAGTCGGTCGCGCCGTTTGCCGCCCACCCGTCGTAGTCGCTTGGCAGGCCGCGCAATGCGATCATGCCCATGACGCTCGATCCGCCGCCCATCACGCGTGCCTGCGGGAACGGGCGCGGGCCGTCGCCGTCGGTCATGCTGGCCGTCAGCCCCGGCCAGAAGTAGCCAGGGTTGAGAAACGCACGCGGGAAGATGTCGTCGATGTCTTCGGGCACCTGGCCCGGCACCGTGTCGCGGCCGGACTCCACCAGCAGCACGCGAAGGTTCGGCTGCTCGGACAGGCGGGCGGCGACCGTGGCGCCCGCCGAGCCCGCGCCCACGATCAGGATATCGCATCGTTCCAAGTTCGGCCGTGCCCCGTGTCGGACGCAAGGAATTGTTCTTCATCGCGGCGCTGCCGTCAATGCGACGGACGTGTTCCGCCTTGGCGCCGTCCTCTGCGACGGCTTCGTCGATCGAGAATTCGATCGTGCAACTTCGCCAGGTGCGGCCAGCCGGATGCGTTGTTGCATCATTCGGATCGCGGCAGCCAATATGCCGGCGAGCAGTTCCAACAGCTGATGGCCGATCACGGTGTCATCTGCTCGATGAGCCGCTCAGGCAACGTGTGGGACAACGCTGCGATGGAGAGCTTCTAACGGCGAACACCGCCGCTACAAGAAAATACTGGAGCACTGTCATGGATCGCCTCCGAGCTTTGAAATCGTTACCGCCCCAGATGGCAAGCCGTTCGAAGAGCAAGACCCAACGAGCAGGAGCGTCGCGGCTACGACAATTACGAACACCTCCGCGATGGTCTTCATTGCGCCGCCCGAAATTCTGCTCGCAGCTGGCGAGACCGAGGAAATCGACAAGGTTGCGGGCTTCATCCGGGCGGCGATCGCCGACGGCATCGAACCTGCTGCCATCGGCTGGTTCGTGCGGTCGCGGGACGAGCTTGCGCGAGCGCGAGCGGCAGCGGCCAAGGCCGGCGTCGAGGCGACCGAGCTTGCCGGACAGACCGGAGGCGCCGCCGGCCGCGTCTCGATCAGGACCATGCATTTCGCCGAGGGCCTGGAGTTTCGCGCCGTCACAGTCATGGCCTGTGATGAACAGGCCATCCCGGAATTCTGCGCAATGTCTGCGGTAAACGCGGCGGCGCCGAGCGTCAGAGAACACAGTTCTTGAAGGGACTGGCGGAGGGAGAGGAACTGGCGTCCAACGGTCTCCTAATTTGTAGTGCCCAAAACTCCACATGGGCGAGAAACCGGGCTCCAACTCTTACGCTGAAATCACACGGGAAAATCAATCCGTCTCTCGCTAGCGGCGCTGGGCTCGATCGGACGGCTCGGTGTCAGCGTCCTCCAGTTCGCTGAAGTTTGTAATGCTTACCTGTCCCTCGGGAAACCGAGCTGTGATTTCAAGCGAGCCGCCGAGCGCCTCGATATAGCGACGCAAATTACTGACATACATATCTGCACGCTTTTCAAGCTTGGCCACTGCGGGCTGCCCCACCTTCAAGGTACGCGCGAGCTCCTCTTGTGATCTCTCGCGGGCTTGGCGCAATTCGGCAAGCGGCATCTCCGCTTTCAGCGTGCGAACTTTCGCGGCCACGTGTGCTTTGCGCTCCGGACTGAACTTCTTCGTCAGTTCACTAAACGGGCGATGACCAGTCATTTGATCAACCCTTCCTTTCTTAGCTCGGCGATATAGTCGTCATAGAGGCGGTCGGCGATTGGAACCATCGACTTGTAGAAACGGTCGTCTCCGGTTTTGTCGCCACCAATGAGAAGGATCGCCGTCCGCCTTGGATCGAAGGCGTAGAAACCGCGCAATGGCTTTCCGCCACTCTGCACGCGCAGTTCGCGCATGTGACTGTGCTTGGAGCCCTCGATCCCCGACGAATAGGGAAATGGTAGTTGCGGGCCATGCTCCATCAGCAGAGTGACAACCGCCGTGAAATCGTCCTGCTCCGCCTCCGAAAGGCTGTTCCACCATTCGCCGAATTCGTCGGTGTATTCGACGTTCCAACTCATGATCTCAAATATTCCTTCGATGGAATAATGTCAAGAAATATTCCTCCGAAGGAATATCGAGAATCCGTCCTTCAGCCGGTCAAATGCCAGTTGGGACCGGGGCTCAACGGCCGCTCTTCCCGATGTCGTGGCTGGGCGCATAGACTTCTTTTTCGACGGTCCGGCCAACTCCCTTGAGCTCGTGAAAGGCGGAAAATTGCGCGCATTGGCGGTCACTGACGACAGACGCTTGCCGCAGATTGCAGACGTCCCCACCATGGCGGAGGCGGGTTTCCCTGACCACGTCGTGAACTCTTGGTTCGGCTTTGTCGTCCAGGCTGGCACTCCAGCCGATATGGCCAAACGGCTGCATGGCGAACTTATCAAGGCAATCAGGCAGCCGTCCTATGGGCAGAATTTCGCGGCCTTTGGTGCAGTTGCAACGGCTAACGACACCATCGAGGAATTCGGGCAGTTCGTTGCATCTGAAAGCAAGAAGTTCGGGGCTCTGGTCCGGGACTCCGGAATGAAGCTTCCATGAAACGGACGGCCACGGTAGCTCTTTGAGATTTCTACTTGGGAGCGCGGCGGATACAACCGCGGAATCTGAACGTCGGTTTCATGGAAGCGGTCAGGGCAGCGGCAGCGCGGTTTTGAACCGTCGGCCCCAACGGTCGTTCCGAACAGGTGACGGCTTCGTTCCGCTGGCAGCGTCGGCGACCCGGCTGATCAGGTCGGGCGAGACCTCGGTGCCGTAAAGCTCGGCCAGGTGGCCCTGGATCTCGCGCACCGTCATGCCGCGCGCGTAGAGGCTCAGAATCTTGTCGTCGAACCCGCCGAAATGCGTCTGGCCCTTGGCGATCAGCCGCGGCTCGAAGGAACCGGCCCGGTCGCGTGGGATCGATAGTTCGATCTCGCCATCCTCGGTCAGGATCGTCTTCGAGCTTGTGCCGTTGCGGCTGTTGCCGGTGCGGCGGCCGGCCGGATCGCCCTTCTCGTAGCCCAGGTGTCCGGTCAACTCCGCGCCGAGCGCCCGCTCGATCAGCGCCTTCTTGAGCTGCTTGAAAAGTCCATCGTCACCCGTCAGGTCCTCGGGCTTCTCATAGTTGGTAAGCAGTTGATCCAGCAGCTCAGGTGTAATCGTCGAATCGGTCGTCATGTGAGTCTCCTGTCAAAGGTAAACTCACAGAAACCTGCTTACACATCGTTCCTGACACCCTCGTGTCTGGCCCATAATGCCTCCCGGAATGCGGGATCAGCTTGGCTGATTCCCCCACACTCCGGGACCGGACACCTAGCTTGAGGTGCTAGCGGGTAACACGGCGCAGGTTCGAGTCCTCTCGGCCGCACCATTCTTCGAATTTGTCTCTTCCGGCTCACCGGCTGCCCGCGCGGGAACGGGCGCGCCGGAGCCGCTCGCGGCCGTGGGGCCGTCTCCGTGCACTCCAGTGCGGACCTGGCAGGCCACCAGATGGCCGGGCGAAACCGGGGTCAGCACCTGCTCGTTGGTCGCGCAGGACGGCTCGCGGAACGGGCAGCGGTGGTAGAAGCGGCAGCCCTGCGGCGCGGCGACGGCGCTCGCGACGTCGCCCTTCAGGATAATGCGCTCGCGCTTCGCCTTCGGGTCCGGGATCGGCACCGCCGACAGAAGCGCCTGCGAATAGGGATGGGTCGGCCGCGCGTAGAGCTCATCGGCCGGGGCGATCTCCATGATCCTGCCGAGATACATCACCGCCACGCGCGTCGAGATATGCTCGACCACCGACAAATCGTGCGCGATGAACAGGTAGGTCAGGCCAAATTTCTCCTGTAGATCCTGCAGCAGGTTGATGACCTGCGCCTGCACCGACACGTCGAGCGCGGACACCGGCTCGTCGCAGACGATCAGCTTGGGCCTCACCGCGAGCGCGCGCGCAATGCCGATGCGCTGGCGCTGGCCGCCCGAGAATTCGTGCGGATAGCGGCGCATGTGGCTGCGCGACAGGCCGACCGTTTCCAGTAATTCGACCACGCGATCTTCGCGCTCGCTCTTGTTCTGCGCGAGACCGTGCACGATCAGCGGCTCGGCGATGATCGAGGCAACCGTCTTGCGCGGGTCGAGCGACGAATAGGGGTCCTGGAAAACGATCTGTATCTGGCGGCGTAGCGCGCGCATGTCGCCGCGGGGCAGGCGCATGATGTCGCGGCCCTCGAACAGCACTTCGCCAGAGGTCGGCTCTTCCAGGCGCAGGATGGTGCGGCCGGTGGTCGATTTGCCGCAGCCGGATTCGCCGACGAGCCCGAGCGTCTCGCCCTCCTTGAGGTCGAAGCTCACGCCATCGACCGCGCGCACAATCGGTCGTTCGCGGCTGAACATCGCGCCGCGCATCGCGAAATGCTTTTTGAGGTTGCGGACCTGCAGAAGCGGCTGGGTTCGGGCCTCAGTCATAGAGGAAGCACGCTGCTTTGTGGCCGTGCCGCACCTCCTTGAGAAGCGGCGTGCTCTCGAAATGACTGGGCTTGGCGAAGCCGCAGCGCGGCGCGAAGCGGCAGCAGGCCCGCAAGTCGCCGTGCAAGGACGGCACCGTGCCGGGGATCTGGGTTAGGCGGCGTTGCTTACCGGCATCGCGGTCGATGCGCGGAATGGAGCGCAAGAGCCCCTGCGTATAAGGATGCAGGGGCTCCGCGAATAGGGCCTCGACCGCGGCCTCCTCGACCACGTTGGCGGCATACATGACGATCACGCGCTGCGCCGTCTCGGCGATGACGCCGAGGTCGTGCGTGATCAGCAGCACGGCCATCCCGAACTTCGACTTGAGTTCGTTCAGCAATTCAAGGATTTGCGCCTGGATGGTTACATCAAGAGCAGTGGTGGGCTCGTCCGCGATCAGCAGCCTGGGATTACAGACGAGCGCCATGGCGATCATGACGCGCTGTCGCATGCCGCCCGAAAGCTGGTGCGGATATTCATGCACGCGCCGCTCCGGCGAAGGGATGTGGACGATGCCGAGCATCTCGATCGCCCTGTTCATCGCCTCGCGCCAGCTCACCCCCTCGTGACGCTGCACGGATTCCGCGATCTGGTCGCCGATCGTGAACACCGGATTGAGCGAGGTCATCGGCTCCTGGAAGATCATCGCGAGGTCCTTGCCGCGAATGTTCATCATCTCCTGAGGCGGCAACGTCAACAAGTCTCGGCCCTCGAACAGGATCTGACCGGAGACGATGCGCCCGGGATCGCGGATCAGGCGCATGATGCTCAGTGCCGTCACGCTCTTTCCGCTTCCGGATTCGCCAACGAGTCCGAGGGTTTCGCCCGGCCTGATCGAGAAGCTCACGTCGTCAACCGCGTGCAGCACGCCACTGCCGGTCGCGAATTCCGTTGTGAGGTTTCTGACTTCCAGGAGCGGCGCGACATCGGCGTTGCGCTGCGAAGAAAGCGCCGTGTGCGGCGCGTTCGCGCCTGCTTTCATCAACATTTTTCTCTCGTCATTGTCGCCGGAAGTGCGCGTTGTTGACAAGGCTGACAACCGCACTGTAAAGATTTTGAACACAAGGTAAAAGCGTTTTACCTGACGTTCGAATGGGCAAAATGGCGCAGAAAACAGCCCGGAACGATCGCGGCGGCGGCATGTCCGTCAGGGCGAAGAAGCCCGCTGCCGGTAAGTCCGGCAAGGCCGCAAAGTCGGCGAAGCCCCCGCGCTGGAACGGCATGCCCGGCCTGAAGGATCACCGCCGCGAGGCGATCCTGCGCAGCGTCGCCAATGTGCTCAGAAATTCCCGTCTTTCGTCGCTCACCATCAAGGAAGTGGCCGACGAGCTCGGCATGACCAAAGCCAATTTGTATTACTATTTCAAAGACAAGCAGGACATTCTCTATCACTGCCACATGCGCAGCATGGAGATCAGCCTGCGCGCGCTCAAGGACGGGCTGGCGCTCGGCCGCTCCCCGTCCGAGAAGCTGCGTATCCTGCTCGTGCGCCACATCCGCGGCATCGTCGACGACGGCTTCGGCGGCATTCTCCAGACGGATTTCGAGAAAATCCGCCCCGGGCAGCGCAAGCAGTACATCATCAAGCGCGACGAACTGGAGCGCGGCGTCCGTAATCTGATCGAGGATGGCGTCCGCGCCGGCGAGTTCGAATGCCAGAACGTGAAGCTGACCGGCTTCGCCATCCTGGGTGGCATCAACTGGATTCCGAAGTGGTACCACACGGACGGCCCGTTCACGTCCGAACAGATCGCCGAAGAAATGGCGGACTATTTCCTGCGCGGATTGCGGCGCGGCAAGGATCTGGCCGCGCGCCGCGGCGCGCCGTCACACGAGAAGAACGAGCGCTACCCCGAGAACCGGCACTATAACCTTTCAGACACGGAGACGTGGCCATGAGTGCAAAAGGGAATGCGAAATCGTCTTCAATGAACAGGCGTGCAGTCCTCAAGGCGGGGGGCGGTCTGGCGGCGGCGGCAGCGATGCCGCCTTTTTCGTGGGCGCAGTCGCCCAAGAGCGGAGGCACCCTGCTGCTCAGCAGCGGTGGCGATCCGCCGACCTTCGACATGCACCAGTCGGCGACCTACCTGACCGAATTCGTCGGGTCGCCCTGCTTCTCGACGCTGCTGCGGATCGACCCCAACGACATCGACAAGCTGGTCCCCGACCTGGCCGAGAAGTACGAGGTCTCCGCGGACGGCATGGCCGTCACCTTCCATCTCCGCAAGAACGTCGAATTCCACAACGGCATGCCGCTGACGGCGGAGGACGTGGCTTTCAGCCTCGACCGTATCCGCAAGCCGCCGAAGGGAATCGTCAGCCCCCGCAAGGGACTGCTCGGCAATATCAAGAACGTCGAGGCGAAGGATGCCCACACCGTCGTGGTGCATCTGAGCGCGCCGCAGGCCGACTTCCCCTTCATGGTCTCCAACCCCTTCAACGTCATCGTGCCCAAGAAGGTCGTCGAGCCGCTTGACGCTTCGGGACAGGGGATGAAGCGGACGATGATCGGCTCGGGCCCGTTCAAGCTCGCGCAGGCGGTCGACGGCCAGATCTACGAGCTCGTACGCAACGACAAGTATTTCGGGCAGAAGGCCTACGTCGAAAAGATCCAGATGTTCCCGATCAGGGGCGAGGTCGAACGTGCGGCCGCGTTGCAAAGCGGCCGAATTCACGGCTGCTTCTTTTTCGCCAACGAGTCGGTGCTGGCGGGTCTGCGCAACAATCCCAAGATCACCGCGCTGCGCCGGCCGACGCCGACGTTCATCAACCTCATCCCGAACGTGACGGTGAAGCCGTTCGACGATATCCGCGTGCGGCAGGCGTTGTCGCTGGCAATCGACCGGCAGGCCTTCATCAAGACGGTGGGCCCGCTGGCCGGCGCCTTCTATCACAGCTACGGCCTGCTGACGCCTGGCAGCCCCCACAATCTCGACAAGGCGCAGATGAAGCAGTTTGCCGGCTACGACACGCTGCCGGAGGTTGGCGGCGACATCGAAGCCAACCGCAAGCGTGCGATCGAGCTGCTAAAGCAAGCCGGTGTTCCAAAAGGCTTCAAGCTTTCGCTACTCGCCCGTGGCGACATTCCCGCCTTCCGTGACTCCTCTATCAACCTCGCGGCGCAGTTCAAGCTCGTGGGTATCGACGCCACCGTCGATATTCGCGATGCCGGCGCCTTCTACACGATGGAGACGACCGGCCAGTTCCAGTGCGTCGCTCATTCGATCGCCATCAGCGGCTCGCTGCCTGACCAGATCTTGGGCGAGGGCTACACCAGCTTCGGCGGCCGCAACTACGGCAATTGGAAAGACGACTCGATCGACATGGCCTTCCGCGCCCAATCGCGCGAAGCCGATGCGGCCAAGCGCACCCAGCTCATCAAGGACTTCCAGGTCAAGTTCCTGAACACCTTCTACCACATCAACCTGGCGTGGGTCGGTTACGGTGCCGCGCATGCGAAGACCCTGAAGGGCTGGAATGCGCTGAACGACCTCTACGCCAACATGCAGATGGACCGGGTCTGGCTGGACGTCTGACCCGCGTGGGGAAGAATGGCTAGGTACCTACTCCAGCGGCTGGCTACCGGCTTCGTCACCCTGTTCGGTGTCGCGCTGATCGTGTTCTTGATCATGCGTGTGATACCGGGCGATGCGGCGGTGATGATGACCGGTGCCGGGAGCGGAGTGGTGACCGAGGCCGAACTCCAGCAGGTTCGGCAACGGCTGGGGATCGACCGTCCGCTGGTGGTGCAGTTTGCGGATTGGGTGGGCGATATCGCGGCGCTCGACTTCGGCACGTCGTTGCGGACGGGCAGCCCGGTGATCGAGGATATCGCCCGCCGTTTTCCGTATACGCTCCAGATCATCGTGTTGGCGATGATCATCGCGGTCGGCGTCGGCGTTCCCGCCGGTGTGCTGTCGGCCTGGTTCGCCGGCACATGGGTGGACCGTACCCTGCAGACGGTCACCATGATCGGGCTGGCCGCGCCTTCGTTCTGGGTCGGGCTGCTGATCATTCTGGGTCTGGTCTATTTCTTCCAGTGGAGTGCTCCCTTGTTCTGGGAGCCGTTCTGGGTCAGCCCGATCAAGAGCATGTCGCAGCTTATATGGCCGGCGGTGGCCGTCGGGCTGCGCCAGCTTGCGCTCATCGCGCGCATGACGCGTTCCATCATGCGCGAGGTTCTCGGGGAGGATTACATCCGCACCGCGCGCGCCAAGGGCCTGTCGGAGCGGCGCGTCGTGTTTCGCCATGCCTTGTGGAACGGGGCGCTGCCGATCACCACGCTGATCGGTTTTGAGATCGCCGCGCTGTTCGGCGGCCTGATCGTGACGGAAACGGTTTTCAGCGTGCCGGGTCTCGGCCAGTATGTCGTGGCCTCCATCCTCGATCGCGACTATCCGGCGGCGCAGGGCATCGTCCTCGTCCTCGCCGGCATTGTCGTGCTCGGAAACCTGACGGTCGACCTGCTGTACGGCCTGCTCGATCCCCGAACCCGGCTGCAGGGGGCGCGCGCATGAGCGAGATCATGCCGAACGCCATGCCCGCGGGTGCTCCGCTGGGCTTCCAGCCGGTGGCGACGCCATCGCGGCCCGGTCGCATGCGGCACCTCATGCGCCTCATGCGCAGCCAGCCGCTCGGGGCCCTCGGCGCCGTCGTCCTGCTCATCATGGTATTGTCCGCGATCTTTGCGCCATACATCGCGCCTCACGATCCGACCCATGGCGACGCTGCGGCGCTCTATCGTCCGCCGAGCGCGACGTACTGGCTTGGCACAGACGCTTTCGGCCGCGACATTCTCTCACGCCTCATCTACGGCGCACGCGTGTCGTTGATCATTGGGTTTGGGGCGAGCGTGCTTGGTGTCGTTGTTGGCGCCGCCATCGGCATCACCTCCGGCTATGCCGGCGGCTGGTTCGACACTGTCGTTCAGCGCGTGGTCGACGCCATGCTGGCCTTCCCGATGCTGCTGCTGGCGCTTGCCATGGCGGCGGTGCTCGGCTCCTCGATCCAAAACGTGATCATCGCGCTGGCGATGCCGATTGTGCCGCGCGCGGCTCGCATCGCGCGAGCGAGCACGCTGGTCCTCAAGACCACGACCTTCATCGAGGCATCGCGGGCGATCGGATGCAGCAACGCGCGAATCATCATCACGCATATACTGCCCAACACCTTCGCCCCTCTGCTGGTGATCGCGACCGCCTATCTCGGACTCGCGATCGTGCAGGAGGCCGCGCTCGACTATCTCGGCGCCGGGATCCAGGAGCCTCAGCCCTCTTGGGGGCTGATGATGTCCGGCTCAGCCACGTCGCTTGCGCTGGTCGCGCCATGGATCGTGCTGTTCCCGGGCATCGCCATCAGCTTGGTCGTGCTTGCCTCCAACCTGCTCGGCGACGCGATCCGCGACGTGCTCGATCCCAGACTGCAACGGACCAACATCTGACCCGCCGACATGGAATCGTACCCCTGAGGATGCCAACGATGAGCAAGAGCGTGCTGCACACGAGTCTCTGTGACGACCTGAAGATCGAATATCCCGTGTTCCTCGCCGGCATGGGGGTAAAGGGCAATGCGACGCCGCCGAAACTGGTGGCGACTGTCAGCGAAGCTGGCGGTATGGGTATCCTCGGCTGCTCCTGGCTCGACGCCGACGAGGTGCGCCGCCGCATCCGCGCCGTGCGCAACCTGACCGACAAGCCGTTCGGCGTCGATTTGCTGTTGCCGGCCAGCATGGACGAGAGCTCGGTGCCGGACCGTGCCGAGATGCGCGCCCGCATCGAACGCGACTTTCCCAAACAGGCGGCCTTCGGGAAGTCGCTGTCCGAGAAGTTCGGCCTCAAGCCGGTACAGTCTCAGCTCGCCGCCATGTCGCCGGAGTTCATCCGCAGGCAGGTCGACGTCTGTCTCGAGGAGAAGATCGCGGTGTTTGCCGCCGGTCTCGGCGATCCGGGCTGGGTCGTGCCGCTCGCGAAGCAGGCCAACATGAAGGTGATGGGCCTCGTCGGCAACGTCCGCAACGCCGAGCGCCAGAAGAAGGCCGGCGTCGACTACGTGATCGCGCAAGGCTATGAGGCGGGCGGCCACACCGGCACCATCGCCAACTTCCCGCTGATTCCGATGGTCGTCGACGCGGTGGCGCCGACGCCGGTGATCGCCGCCGGCGCCATCGCCGACGGGCGCACCGTGGCGGCGGGCCTTGCGCTCGGCGCGGTCGGCGTCTGGGTCGGCACCGCCTTCCTGCTCGCCGAGGAGTCCAACATTTTCCCGCGCCACCAGGAAGAGATCATCAAGGGCGCGGCCGAGGACTTCATCATCACGCGCGCCTATACCGGCAAGACCGCGCGCGATTACAAGAACGACGTCATCAAGGCGTGGGACGAATCCGGCCTTAAGACGCTGCCGATGCCGCTGCAGGGCGTGCTGATGGACGACTTCATCGCCGCCGCAGAAGCGGCTAACCGCGCCGAACTCATCAACAATCCTGTCGGCCAGATCGCCGGCATGCTCAAGCAGAAGCGGCCGGCGAAAGAGATCATGATGTCGATGGTGCACGGCGCCGAAGAGGTGATCGAGCGCCTTTCGGCCATGCGGAAGTAACGCGCGGTCCTCTTCATGAGCAGTCAAACTCAGCCGACAGCCCAGGGCCCATTGGCCGGCGTCACCGTCGTCGAGCTTGGCGACAGCACCGCCGGACCCTATGCAGCGAAGCTGTTCGGCGACTTCGGCGCCGACGTGATCAAGGTCGAAGGCCCGGCCGGGGATTCGACGCGCCGGCGCGGTCCGTTCCCCGCCGGCCTTCCCGATCCCGAGGCGAGCGGTCTGTTCATGTATCTCAACATCAACAAGCTCGGCGTCGTGCTCGATCTAGCCAAGCCGCAGGACCAGGCGGCCATGCACCGCCTGCTGGCGCGCGCCGACATCTTCATCAGCAATCTGCCGGCGATGCAGCTTGACGCTTGCGACCTCGGCGCGAAGACGCTTCGCAGCCGCCATCCGCGCCTGATCGTGACGACGATCTCGCCGTTCGGCGCTGACGGCCCGTGGGCGGGCAAACTGGGCGACGAACTGGTCACTTACGCCATGGGGGGCATCGCCTACAGCACGCCGGGCATGCCCGATGCCGCCGACGATCTCGTCAAGGAGCCGCCGCTGCATCCGGCCTGTTTCGTCGCCGAGACCATCGCCGGCATCGTCGCGGCGGAGGCGACCATGGCCGCGCTCATCGGCCGCGGGCGTACCAACCAGGGCTGCCATGTCGAGCTCAGCGAGCAGGCCGCGATGGCTGCGATGCAGATCCGCGACGTGACCAACGCCTCGTATGTCGGCTCACACTACAATCGGCTACTCAACCCCGTCACCATTGGGCGCATGCCGAACTTCTATCTCCCCTGCAAGGACGGTTACGTCACGGTCGCCGCGCCGATGGAAATCCATTGGGAAAGGCTGACGCAGACCATGGGCAATCCGGCCTGGGCGCAGTCCGAGCTTTATTCGACCGAAGCCGCCCGCACGGCGAACTGGATCACGCTGCGGCTCAATCTGATCGACTGGACGATAACGCTTTCGAGCGACGAACTGCATGCGTTCGGCGAGAAATCGCAGCTTCCGATCTTTCCGTTCTACTCGATCCGCAAAATGGCGGACTCCGATCACTCGCGCGTGCGCGGCACACTGGCCGAGGTCGAGATCGGCGGCAGATTGGCGCGCATGCCGGCGGCGCCGTTCCAGATGCGGGAGACACCGTGGGGCCTTCGGCGGCCCGCGCCGCGCCTCGGCGAACATTCCGCGGGCATCCTCGCCGAAGGGCTGGTCACATGACGCCAGCGCGCTCCAATCCGCTGCCGCTCGAAGGAATCCGGGTGCTCGACCTCGGGCAGTTCATCGCGATTCCGTTCTGCACGCTCTGGCTCGCCTGGCTCGGAGCCGAAGTGGTCGTGGTCGAATCGCGGCGGCGCATGACCTCGCGCACGGCGCCGCCCTTCGCCAAAGGTCATGAGAAGCAGCCGGACGCGAGCGGCTACTTCAACCAGCTCTATTCGTCGAAGAAGAGCTGCACCGTCGATATGACGACCGCGGGGGGCCGCGACATTGTGCGCCGCCTTGCCGGCGTGTGTGATGTGATGGTCGACAACTTCTCAACCGGGGTGCTGGAAAAGCTCGGCCTCGGCTACGAGTCGGTCGCCGAGCTCAACCCGTCGATCGTTATGCTGTCGAACGGCGCGTTCGGCCGCGTCGGCCCGATGCGCAACGCGCGCGGGCTGCATAGCGCCGTGAACCTGTTCAGCGGCGTCGCGGACGTGACCGGCTATGCCGACGGTCATCCGCGCATTCTCGGCGGCGTTCTGCCGGACCCGCTCAGCGGCACGTATTCGGGCTTCGCGATCCTGGCCGCGATCCATCACCGCCAGCGCACGGGGCAGGGGCAGTTCATCGACGTGGCGATGCACGAGGCCATGCTGACGCTCATCCCGGAAGCCGTCATCGACCTGACCATGAACGACGTCGAGCCACAGCGCATCGGCAATCGTGACCGTGTGAACGCGCCGCACGGGATCTACCGTTGCCGGGGCGACGACAGCTGGGTGGCGATCAGCGTCACCGATGAGACTGGCTGGGGCAATCTGTGCCGTGCCATTTGCCATGCCGAATTGCTCGACGACCCGCGCTTTGTGTCGCTCGAGGCCCGCCGCAGCAACGTCGGGGCGCTCGATCTGGCGATCGAAGCCTGGAGCCGTACGCAGGATGTGCATGCGGCGACCGATCTGTTGCAGCGCGCGGGCGTACCGGCGGGGCCGGTTCTGCGTGTCGACGAGATGCTGAACAACGAGCAGCTGAATGCCCGCGGCGGCGTGGTCACCATCGACCATCCGGTGGCGGGGCCGCGCCGGCAGATGGGGCTGCCGTGGAACATGGACAGCCTCGGCGTCGAATACCGCCGGGCACCGCTTTTGGGCGAGCACACCCGCGAGATACTGACCGGACTGCTCGGCGTGTCGGAAGCGGACTATGCGCGGCTAGAGGCGGACGGGGTGTTAGCGTAGCGAGGACGAATGGAATTCCAACTGAATGCCGAAGAGGCGGCCTTCCGCGACGAGGTGCGCGCGTTCCTGCGGCGCGAACTGACGCCCGAGGTGTTCGCGGCGCACCGCGACACCACCGAACAGGGCATGTGGACCGCCGACTTCACCAAGGCCTTCCGCCGCAAGCTCGGTGCAGCCGGCTATCTCGGCATGGGTTGGCCGAAGGAATATGGCGGCGGCGGACGCAGCCGCATCTATCAGGCGATTCTGTGGGACGAGATGGAGTGGCACCGGGCGCCCGGCCTCGACCGCTCGATGACATACATCCCGAACGCGGTGATGACCTTCGGCTCGGACGCGCAGAAGGCGGCGCTGCTGCCGAAGATCATCTGCGGCGAAATCTCCTGGTTCGTCGGCTACAGCGAGCCGGAAGCCGGCTCGGATCTTGCCAACCTCAAGACCCGCGCGGTCGCCGACGGCGACGACTTCGTCATCACCGGTCAGAAGGCGTTCTCCAGCGACGCGCACATGGCCGACTACGGCTGGGTTGCGGCCCGCACCGACCCCAATTCGGAGCGCCACAAGGGCTTGTCGATGTTCATCGTCGACATGAAGAGCCCGGGCGTCACTATCGCCAGGCACCCGACTCTTGCCGGCTGGACGCATCACTCGGTGCATTTCGACAATGTGCGCGTGCCGCGCTCGATGCTGGTCGGCGAACTGCACCAGGGCTGGAAGGTGGTGATGGGGGCGATCGACTTCGAGCGCGCGGCGCTCGCGAGTCCCGGCCTCGTCAATTACCAGTTCGACCGGCTGCTCGCTTGGTGCGCGCACGGCCGCGACGGCGGCGAGCGGCCGATCGACGATCCCGTGGTGCAGGACACGCTGGTGCGCCTGGCGATCGAGGCGGAAGGCGGCCGTATCATGAGCTACTGGCTCGCTTCACTGCACGCGCGCGGACAATATCCGCAGCACGAGACCTCACTCGCGCTTCTGGTCAAGCGCGAGACTGCGCGGCTGTTCGACGAGGCGGCGATGGATTTGCTCGGGCCCTACGCGCCGCTGCGCGCCGGCGCCCCGCATGCGCAGCTCGAAGGCGAGGTGGAGGTCGAGTATCGCGACCACCTCTATTTCCAGTTCGCCGCCGGCGGCTTCGACATCACCCGCAACGTGGTCGCCCAGCGCGGCCTCAAACTGCCGCGGTGAGGTGACGTCATGGACATCACCCTCAACGAAGACCACGTCATGCTGCGGGACACCGCACTGTCGTTCGCGCAGGGCGCGCTGACGAAGGCGCGCATCCGCGAGCTCGAAACCACTGAACACGGTTTCGATACCGGCGTCTGGCAGGAGATGACCCAGATGGGCTGGGCCGCGGCCTGCTTCCCGGAGAAGTACGGCGGCGCCGAAGCGAGCCTGTTCGAACTCGCCCTGATCGTCGAGGCGCTGGGCAACGGCGCGGTGCCGAGCCCGATCTTCTCGACCGTCATCGAGAGCGGCTTCCTGCTGCTCGATGCGGCTTCCGCCCCGCAGAAAGACGAATGGCTGCAGCGCATCGCGGAAGGGGAGGCGCTGCTGACGGTGGCGCTGATGGAGGCGAATGGTGGCCTGCGTCCGCAGGACGTGAAGGCGGCTATCGTGCGCGCCGGCAACGGCTTCCGGATCGACGGCACTAAGGCCTTCGTGCGCGATGCCGGCGCCGCCGACGGCATCATCAGTCTGGTGCGCTCCGGCGAGCGGCCCGAGGACCTCACGCTCGCGCTCGTGCCGAAGGATGCCAAAGGCGTCAGCATGCGGCGCATGCCGGCCGCCGGCGGCGAGGCGCTGTGGGAAGTGGCATTCAACGGCGTGGAGGTGAACGCCGACGCCATCGTCAGCGAGATGGGCGGCGCCTGGCCGTGGGCGACGCGCCTGCTGTTGCGCGGCGCCGCCTTCAAGTCCGCCGAGTTGGTCGGCATCGGCGGCGCGGCGCTCGATCTGACGGTCGAATACGCCAAGCAGCGCGTCCAGTTCGGCAAGCCGATCGGCAGCTTCCAGGGCGTGCAGCACCACTGCGCCGAGATGTATCGCGACCTCGAGGTGAGCCGGCTGCTGTCGTGGCAGGCGTCAAGCTCGATGGGCGCGGGACTCGCCGGCGAACGCGAAGTGGCTATGGCGAAGGCCAAGGCGAGCCAGTGCATCCCGGCGTTGACGCGCACGGCGCACCAAATCCACGGCGCGATTGCCTATTACCGAGACTATCCGCTCGAACTTTACTACCACCGGGCGCTCGCGGCGCAGGCGGCCTATGGCGACGCCGCCTATCACCGGCGCACGCTCGCGCGCCTTCTCACTTCCGACAAGAACAGCTTCCGCGGAGCGGACCCTCATGAGCTACCGGTACATTACTTCTGAGCAGGACGAACATGGGATTGTCACGGTCACAATCGACGACCCCGACGCCAAGAATGCCGTCAACTGGGACATGAACCAGGAGATGATCCGGGAGTTCGACCGGATCGATCGCGACCCGAAGGCGCGCGTCCTCATCGTCACCGGCTCGGGCCGCATCTTCTGTTCCGGCGGCAACATCAAGCGCATGACGGCGCAGGGCCAGTCGCTCGAACCGCCCGATCCGACCTTGCGCGAGGAGCTTTATCCACAGGAAGCCGACATCCGCCGGGTGGTAACCGGGCTGCGCCGGATGTCGAAGCCGGCGATCGCCGCTGTCAACGGACCGGCCATCGGGTCCGGCATCGGCATCGCGGCCGGCTGCGACATCCGCATCGCCTCTTCGGCCTCGCGCTTCGGATGGGTGTTCGTGCGGCGCGGCATCGTGCCGGACGACGCCAGCCTCGCGCTGATGCCGCAGATCATCGGCTATGCCCGCGCCTACAAATGGGGTGTCACCGGCCGCACCATCGACGCCAACGAAGCGCTCAGAATCGGCTTCGTCAGCGAAGTGGTGGAGCCGGATGCGCTGCTGCCGCGCTGCCGCGAGTTCGCCATGGAAATCATCGACAACTGCCCGCCACTGACGGTGCAGGCGTTCAAATACGCGCTCGCGGAGTCGCTCTATCAGGGGCTCGACGAGGCGGTGCGTTTCACCGAGCGCGCCCAGCGCGTGGTGCGCGCCAGCGAGGACCACGGTGAGGCGCTCAAGGCCTATGCCGAGAAGCGCCGGCCGCAATGGAAGGGCGTGTGACTTTGACCATCCGCCGCGCGCTTGCGCCCGAGGACTATCCGTTCTTCGACTATCGGCGCTTCTCGTTCTCGCTCGGGATCGCCGCGGCGGGGCGCATCTGGCTGTCCGGCAGCACTGCGGTGCGACACGAGCCGCCCGCCGGCATGGTGGTGAAAGGCGATCTGGTGGCGCAGGCGGCCGTCATCTACGACAAGATGAAGGCGACGCTCTCCGCCGCTCAGCGCGAACTCGACGATGTGGTGCGCATGGTGCGCTACGTCACGCCGGCGGTGGTCAAGGATCTGCCGGCGCTCGACCGGTTCGAAAGCGAAACCTTCGGCAGAACCCTGCCGGTCACCACGCTCGTGGTGCATAGCCTGCTGCGGCCGGAAGCGCTGATCGAGATCGAGGCGATCGCCTATAACGGCGGCGCCGACGGGCTCGATTACCTGCAGTCGGTGGTCGCGCCGGACCGCGCCGCGGCCTGGGCAAAAGCGGCCAAGGAACTCAAGGCGCGCGGGCTCGACTGCACGCATGTCGTGAAGGCTAGCGAGCTTGCGACCGCCGTGGCGTTTGCCGGGCCGGCGCTGGCCGGCGCGCTCGCCGCCCTGCGCGTAGGCATGCCGCGTCTCGCGCGCGCGGAGGAAGGCGTGCAGATCGATATCACCGTCGCACCGTCGGCGGCGCCGCCCGTCGTGTTCGTTTCGGCGGAGGGCGATCCCGCCAAGGAAGGCATTGTGAATCAGTGCCGCGACCTTTATGCCCGCCTCACCGAAAAGCTGGCACAGGCGGGCGCGAGCCCCGGTTCAGTGGTCAAGACCACGGAGTTCATCGTGCCGGCGGCGCTGCGCGACTATCGCGGTACCGCCGACGTGCGGCGCGACGTGTTCTCGACGCCTTATCCGGCCGCGACCGGCGTCATCTGCGAGCGGCTTGCGGCATCCGGCGCACTGATCGCGGTGGAAGCCGCCGCCATGAAAGGAAGCGGATGAAGACCCGGATCACGGACGATCTGAAGGCCTGGATCGGGCGCGAGGAGACCTACACCGCGCCCGAGGAGCTCGGCCGTGCAGCGATTCGCTATTTTGCGCTCGCGCTGCGCGACGACAATCCGGTCTATTGCGACGCGGATTTCGCTAAGCGCACGGCGCACGGCGACATCATCGCGCCGCCGACCTTCGTGTGCGAGACCAACCAGATCATCAACCAGCCGCTCGACGAGAACGGCTATATCGGCCATCACTGGCCGCTGCCGCTGTCGAGCAGCCGCTTCATCCGCGGTGGCAACGAATACGAATTCTTCCAGCCGGTGCGCGCGAGCGACCGCGTCAGCGTGACCTGGAAGATCCTCGACATCCACGAGCGCCACACCCGCAAGCTTGGCACCCTGATCTTCGTCGTTTCGGAGGCGCGCTACATCAACCAGGACAAGAACCTGCTCGCCATCAATCGCGAAACCAACATCTATTCGCCATGACCCTCGCACAGGCCAAGCATACCGACGACGCGCCGCTCGGCGACACGCTGCCGACGGAGGAGATCACGCTCGATCTCACGTCGCTCATCGTGTACGCGGCCGCCACCTGGGATTTCCACCGCTACCACTACGACGTCACCTTCGTGAAGAAGCTGGGTCTGCCGGCGCCGTTCGTCGACGGGCAGATGATCGGCGCTCTCATGACGAGCCGGCTGATGCGCTGGGGTGGCCCCGACGCCTTCGTGCGCAAGATCGGTTACCGGCAGCGCGCGACGGTCTACGTCGACGAGACGATCGTCATCAGCGGCAACGTGACGGCCCGCACGGTCGAAAATGGGCGGCGCTGCGCGACGTTCAATCTGTCGGTCGTCAAGGCGGACGGAACTGCCGTCGTCTGCGACTGCGTCGCCACAATCGAGCTCGGGCCGGAGTGAGCCGATGAAACGGCGCGCAGCAGTGCCGGGGCGGCGCCGACGATGAAGGCGATTGTTGTGGCGCGGCACGGCGACGCGGACGGACTCGAAATGCGCGAGATCGAGACGCCGGCGCCGAAGGGCCGCCAGGTGCTGGTCAAGGTGCATGCCTGCGGCGTGTGCCGGCGCGACATTCTCGTGCGGCGCAGCCCCGCGCATCGCGGGCTCGCGAGCCCGCTGGTGCTCGGCCACGAGATCGCCGGCACCGTCGCGGCGCTCGGATCCGAGGCCCGCAACTTCAAGGTCGGGGATCGCGTCTGCTCGACGCAGCGTGAGTACGTCTGCGGTTGCTGCACGATGTGCCGGACCGACCGCGAGGCGCTTTGCGCCGACCTTCGCTTCCTCGGCCAGGAAGCGATGGGCGGCAACGCCGAATACGTGCTTGTCATGGACGACAATCTGGCGAAGTTGCCGGAGCCGATTTCGTTCGAGGCGGGCTCAATCGTCGGCTGCCCGGTCGGCACGTCGTACAATGCCGTCGTCGACACCGGCCAGGTCCGCGCCGGCGAGCGCGTGCTCATCACCGGGATGGGCGGCCTCGGAATCCACGCGGTCCAGATCGCACGCGCCTGCGGCGCCTACGTCATCGCCGCGACCCGCCATCCCGACAAGGCGAAGTCAATCGAGGAATTGGGCGCGCATCGCGTCGTCGTGGCGCCGGATGGCCGTTTCGCCGGCCGCGTGCGCGAGGCGACCGGCGGCAACGGCGCCGACGTCTCGATCGACACCGTCGGCAGCGCCGTCTTCCACGAAATCCGCCGCTCCATCGCGGTCGGCGGGCGCATCGTGCTGGTGGGCGAAGTCACCGGCACGCTCATCGAACTCGACATGGCGATGATCTATCGCCGCAGTCTCACCATCCGCAGCGCCACCAGCACGTCGCGCCGGCAGCTCGAAGCCGCGCTGAAGCTGATTGCGTCGGGGGCCGTGCGGCCCGTCGTGGAGCGGACGATGCCGCTTTCAGAGGCGGCGGCCGCGCATCGCCTTGTCGAAGCGAATGCAGTGACTGGACGCATTGTTCTGACGCCCTGACGTGCCGCGCGCGCGGGCGTGACGACAGGAGCAAATGGTCGCGTGTGAAAGGAGTGCGAATGGCTTTCGGCATCTTGGCGGCCGGCGCTTATATTCCGCGGCTGCGACTGCAGCGCAAGGCGATTGTCGAGGCGAACCGCTGGTTCGCGCCCGGGCTGGCATCGCTCGGCAAGGGCGAGCGCGCGATCTGCAACTGGGACGAGGACGCGATCACGATGGCGGTCGAGGCCGGCCGCGATGCGCTCGTGGGCTTCGACCGACGCGCCGTCGAGATGCTTTATTTCGCCTCCACGACCTTTCCGTTCCTCGATCGGCTGAACGGAGGCGTGGTCGCGGAAGCGCTCAGCATGCCCGAAAGCATGAGCGCGCTCGATGTCGCGTCGTCGCAACGCGCGGCGACATCGGCCTTGTCCGTTGCGCTCCGTGCCGGCGGCTGCAGCCTGGTCGTCGCAGCCGAGCACCGGCGCGCGCGCGCTGCCAGCGCTTCCGAACTGACATCCGGCGACGGCGCGGCCGCGATCGTTGTGGGCGGGGGTGCGCCGATCGCGCGCCTGCTCGGCGCCGCGCAAAGCACAGTGGATTTTGTCGACCACTTCCGCACCGCGGAGTCGGAATACGACTATCAGTGGGAGGAGCGCTGGATCCGCGACGCCGGCTACATGTTCATCGTGCCGCCGATCATCGCGCGTTGTCTGGAAGCGGCCAAGGTAACGGCCGCGGACGTGGCGCATTTCTGCATGCCGGCGATGGTGCCGCGCGTCGTCAATTCGGTCGCCAAGGCGGCCGGCATCGCCGATGGCGCGGTCGCCGACCCGATGCAGACAGCCTGCGGCGACACCGGCGCCGCGCATGCTTTGCTAATGCTGGTGGCGGCGCTCGAAAAGGCGAAGCCCGGTGAGCGTATTCTCGTCGTCGGCTTCGGACAGGGGGCGGACGCACTGCTGTTCGAGCGCACGGCACAGGCCTTGCCGTCCGCCGGCCGGCTCGGCTGCGCGGGGCACCTGGCGCGCCGGCGCGAGGAGACGAGCTACGCCAAGTTCCTGGCCTTCAAAGACCTGATCGAGATCGAGCGCGGCATGCGCTCGGAGACCGACAAGTTGACGCCCTTGTCCGCGCTCTGGCGCAATCGCGATACGGTCACCGGCATGATCGGCGGCAAGTGCACGATCTGCGGCACCATCCAGTTCCCCGCCACCCGCATCTGCGCCAATCCGAATTGCAACGCCGTCGACAGCCAGGAACCGCATCCCTTTGCCGGCAAGATCGGCCGCGTGAACTCGTTCACCGCCGACCGGCTGACCTATTCGCCGGATCCGCCCGCCTGCTACGGCATGATCCAGTTCGAGGAAGGCGGCCGCTGGATGATGGATTTCACCGACGTCGAAGCGGAAACGCTGGCGGTCGGGCTACGCATGCGCATGATGTTCCGCGTCAAGGACTTCGATCCGCAACGCGGGTTTCGGCGCTATTTCTGGAAAGCCGCGCCTGCTGGCGCGGCAGACGGGAGGTCGTGATGCCGGCCGGTATTCGTGACAAGGTTGCCATCCTCGGAATGGGCTGCTCGAAATTCGGCGAGCGCTGGGACTGCGACGCCGCCGACCTGATCGTCGAAGCCTACGCAGAAGGGATGCGCGACGCCGGTATTGAGACCAAGCAGATCGATGCCGCCTGGCTCGCGACAGCCATCGAGGAACAGCACGTCGGCAAGTCGGCGGTGCCGCTTGCGACCGCCTTGCGGCTGCCGTTCATCCCGGTCACGCGCGTGGAGAATTTCTGCGCTAGCGGCACGGAGGCGTTCCGCGGCGCGGTCTATGCGGTGGCGTCGGGAGCCGCCGACATAGCGCTCGCGCTCGGCGTCGAGAAGCTGAAGGACACCGGCTATGGCGGCCTGCCGCAGCGCGGGCGCGGCACGCTCAACAACATGATCTGGTCGAATCTGTCGGCGCCCGGCCTGTTCGCCCAGCTGGCCAGCGCCTACCGCGCCAAGCACGGCATTACGCGCGACGATCTCAAGCGCGCGATGGCGCATATCTCGGTCAAGAGCCACGACAACGCCGCTAGGAATGCCAAGGCGCATCTGCGCAACAAGATCACGATGGACGCGGTGCTGAACGCGCCGATGGTGGCAGAGCCGCTCGGACTTTTCGACTGCTGCGGCGTCAGCGATGGCGCGGCTTGCGCCATCGTCACGTCGCCCGAGATCGCGCGAGCCTTGGGCAAGACCGATATCGTATCGGTGAAGGCGCTGCAGCTTTCGGTCTCAAACGGGCTTGAGGCCCAGCACAATTCCTGGGATGGCAGCTACTTCCACACGACTCGCATCGCCGCGCGCCGCGCCTATCAGGAAGCAGGCGTCGAGAAGCCGCGCGAGGAAATCAGCCTCGTCGACGTGCACGACTGCTTTTCGGTCACCGAGCTTGTCACGCTCGAGGATCTGCACCTCTCGCCGGAAGGCGGCGCCATCAAGGACGTGCTGGACGGCTTCTACGACGCCGATGGGACGATCCCGTGCCAGATCGACGGCGGCCTCAAATGCTTCGGCCATCCGATCGGCGCCTCCGGTCTGCGCATGATCTATGAGATGTACCTGCAGATCCTCGGACGCGCCGGCGAGCGCCAGCGCCAGACGCCGCCGCGCCTCGGCATGACGCACAATCTCGGCGGCTTCCCGCACCAGAATGTCTGCTCCATCGCCATCGTCGGCCGCTACGGGAACTGAACCGCCATGGGCAATGAGGTCCTCTACGAGGTTTCCGGACAGGTTGCAGTCATCACCATCAACCGGCCGGAGAAGCGGAACGCGCTCAATGCGGCCACGCGCCAGGGCCTGTGGGACGCATGGCGGCGGTTCGAGGCCGACGCGAATGCGCGCGTCGCGATCCTCACCGGCGCTGGGGAGAAGGCCTTCTGCGCCGGCATTGACCTGTCGGAATTCTCCGAGACCGGCATGGGCGCACCGCCGCCCGACTTCCTACCCGATCTCGGCCGCAACATCACGATCAGCAAGCCGACGATCGCCGCGGTGCGCGGCGTCGCCTATGCCGCGGGTTGGCGGCTCGCGCAGATGTGCGACCTGTGCGTCGCCGGCGAGCCGGCGCGCTTTGCGATACCCGAGGCGCTGGTCGGCCGGGGCGCCGCCTGGGCCGCGCCGCTGGTGCACATGATCCCGCCGCGCGTGATGCTCGAACTGCTGCTGACGGCGCAGCCGATCACCGCGCAACGGGCCTGGGAGATCGGCTTCGTCAACCGGGTCGTGCCCGACTCCGAAGTGTTGAGCGCAGCGCGCGCTATGGCGGAAGCGATCGTCGCCGGTGCGCCTTTATTCGGCGCGGCCGCCAAGCGCATGATGAACGCCGCGTTCGGCGTGCCAGCGGAGGAGGGACTGCGCGCGGCGGAGGCGATCTTCGAGCCGGTCTACAACAGCGCCGATGCGCGCGAAGGGCCGCGCGCCTTCCACGAGAAGCGCAAGCCGACTTGGCTCGGTCGCTGAGCCTGCCGGAGAGGCAGAAGGCCCCAGCTGTTAAAGTCGCTCAACTTGCGCCAAAAAAGCCAAGGATCATCTGATGGTGGTCAACTTGTCGGGTCGCGGCGACAAGGATCTGGCGAGCGTTGCAGAGCACCTGGGCGGCCACCTATAGATTGACCGCAGCATGCTCACAACGCTCGTGTCGAAAGTACAGGAATACACGGAAAATCCCGATCCGCTGGCGAATGCCGCAGGGACGATTGCGATTGTTGTCGCCGTAAACCAGCCATTCTATCCGCTGTATTTGCACGTCATCGTCGGCGCAGCAGCGTGGCCGGCATGGTTGACGCTCCTCTCGACGCCATTCTTCTTGATGGTTCCGGTCATAGCTCGGCGCAATTCTCTGTTGGGACGCGCGATGCTTCCGATTGCAGGTGTCGCGAACACAGTGCTCTGCGTGAAGCTATTTGGTGTAGCCTCTGCGGTAGAATTGTTCCTCCTTCCATGCGTACTTCTTGGGGCAATCCTCTTTCGACCTCGGGAGCGCGCGACAATGGTTCTAGTGCTCACGGTACCGTTCGCTGCTTATTTGGGGCTCGACTGGAATCTGGGGCCACCGATGAAAGTCTTTAGCTCGAGCACGTACAATTCAATTATTGCCGTTCATGCAGTAAGTGTCGCTGCGCTGACCGCCTTAGTAGGTCTGCTGTTCGCCAGGTCCCGTCGCGAGGTTGGTAGGAATTGAGGTTGGCGTAGTCTCCGGGGTGATCAACCTCGAATCATCCGGCGTTAGAGCGTCGGACTGGAGACTACGCCATGACGAGCATTACCACGAAGCGCGTTTCCTCGCAGCTTGACGCTGAGGCTACCTGCCGACTTTTCGACAACTGGTTCGATCCGATTGAGACCGAGGTGCGGGCTCGAGCACGCTGGTTCATCGAAGAGCTGATCCGCAACGAACTCGATGACGTACTGGCTCGGCCGCGCTACGAACGAAGCAAGCAGACCGGCAATGAAGCAAGAGCCGGCGTTACGGGCCATCGCCACGGCAGCCGGATGCGGTCGCTGACAGGCACCTTCGGGCCGATCGAGATCGCGGTGCCGCGCGCCCGGCTGGTGACGTCGGATGGCAAGACGACGGAATGGAAGAGCCAGGCGCTGCGGTCCTATCAGCGGCGGACGCTGGCTGCCGACGCGCTGATCGCCAGCACGTATCTGGCCGGCACCAATACGCGGCGGGTGCGTCGGGCGCTGGCGGCCCTGTTCGGCGGAACGGTCGGCAAAGACACGGTGAGCCGGACGTGGCGCAAGGTGAAGAGCGACTGGGACGCGTGGAACGACCGCTCGCTGGTCGATGAGCCTATCGTGCGCCTGGTCCTCGACGGCACCGTCGTTCGCGTGCGGCTCGACCGCAAGGCGACCTCGATCTCGCTGCTGGTCGTGCTCGGCGTGCGCGCCGACGGCCAGAAGGTGCTGCTCGCCATCAAGAGCATGGGCGGCGAGAGCGCCGAGGCCTGGCGCACTGTACTCGATGACCTCATCAAACGCGGGTTGCGGCGGCCCGAGTTCCTGATCGTCGATGGTGCGCCCGGGCTCGACAAGGCCATCGCCGCGATCTGGGACGGCGTGCCGGTGCAGCGATGCACCGTGCACAAGCACAGGAACCTGCTCGCGCATGCGCCGGAGCGGCTGCACGAGGAGATCACCGCCGACTACAACGACATGATCTACGCGGCGACGCCCGAGGAGATTGCGATCCGTCGCAAGGCCTTTATCCGCAAGTGGCGACTGAAGCATCGTGCCGTTGCCGACAGCCTGGAGGAAGCCGGCGACCGCCTCTTCACCTTCACTCGCCTGCCGCCGAGCCAATGGCGCAGCCTGCGCACCACCAATGCGATCGAGCGTCTGCACGAAGAGTTCAAGCGGCGGATCAAGACGCAGACCGTCCTGCCGTCAGCCGACACCGCGGCGATGTTGTTCTGGGCGCTGCTTGCTTCAGGACAGATCAACATGCGCAAGGTCGATGGCTGGCAAACCCTCGCCACAAAACCCGTTGATCAGCCAATTGACCTCGCTGCCTGAAACGATACCTTCACGTGACCGGAGATTGCGCCACATCGAATTCCAACCAATTCTCGGGCGGCACCTTCAACTCGTCGAGCGCGTTCCGATTTCCGAACTGCGCAAGAAGTGTGACTACCGCACCCGCCGTAGCCGCGCGACCAAGCCCGGCGCGCTTCTTGAGCGCGCGAACGTGGTCAGCATCGCCAGCTATTCCCGAGATCGCGGTTTGCTTAAATCCCCGCGCCGCCGCAACCGCAAGCGTGCAGCATGAAAATGCTGTGCGCACTATGCGGCGAGCGGGACGCGGTTGAACGCGAGGGCATTCCGGCGTGCGCGGAGTGCTGGGCCGTGTCGGAAATCCGCGCCGCGACGCGCATCCCCGGTCAACCAGCGACGAGCCCCGACGTGGTGATGGCGCGCATGGGGCCGCTGAGCGAGGCGAGGCATTGACATGGGCATTGCAACTCCCGTCGCTGTCGCCGCCAGCATCCCACAGGCCGGGTTCGGCGTGGCGTCGTCGATCGCCAAGGGCCAGCAGGAGCGGGCCGCGGCCAACATGCGCGCCAACGAGGCCGAGATGGCGGCGCAGCGCGCGGAACGCGCGGCGGAGTTCGGCCGGGTCCAGGCCGACCAGACCGATGTCAGCCATCGCGAGGAACCGGCCACGGTGCTTGCCAACATCGACGCGCAACGGGCGTCGTCCGGGCTCGATCCGACCAGCCCGACCGGGATTGCGCTGAAAGAGCGCGAGACCGAGGTGAGCGACCGCGACCGCCGCAACCGGGTGACCGGGCTGCGGTTGCAGGCCGAGGAGGACGAGCGGCAGGCCGCGTATGGCCGCAGCGTCGCGACCTACCAGCGCGCGGTGGGCCGCAGCGCGTTGAAACTGTCCTACTTCAATGCCGGGGCGTCCCTTGCGGGCGGCGCAGCCGGCATTGCTAGCGCCTTCGGAGGTGCCAGCGGCGGCGGCTTCACGCCCTACCAGCGCGGCGCCGGCGGCCCACTGGTTATCAATCGGTACGGGTGACGCGATGGCCCGCGGATTTCTCGACGAACAACGCCGCGTCGCACTGGAATGGCACCGCGACATGATCGAGCGTGTTGTCGCAGATGCGCGGCGCAATTTCCCGGACGACCGCACTGCCTACGACATCGCGACGGCCACATATGCCGAAGGAATCGGACGGCGGCTCGCAGCGCATTGCGGCGATCCACACTTGCGCCGTGCCGTCGAACGGCTCGCGCGCTGGACCGCGCGGCGTGACACCAACCGGCGCCGCCTCGGCGATCCGCTGCATTGAGGGCGTCTCTTCGGAAGTCCAATCCGCTGTCCAGATTCATGGGCGAACTGGTGTAGGCGTTGCGGCAGCATTACTCGAAATTACCGCAGAACGCGGCATTTTAGGAATTCGTTCGTGGCGTCTCGTCGATCTGGCGGTTGTCCGCCGCGCTCGACGTGGTGGCCCGGTCCTCGCAATTGCCATTTGCGGCGAGGTATCAAACAATGCCCGGCGTAACGAGCATGTGAGGGGACATGCCGATGCGTCGAATAGTCCCGATTATATTTGGACAGCTCACGTTGCCGACCGGCGTGGCCGCCGACCCATTGTCCGGCATCCGGATCGCACAGTCCGCCTCGTGGGCTTCGATACGCCCGAGCCTGGCGACGGCGTGAGCGGCTCGGTCGTCATGCGTTCCAGCAAGAACCACGCGAGAGGTGTGTCTTGGCGAGGACAATATCGGTGTTTCCGGCACGCGCCGCACCGATTTTACCGGCCTCCGGGCCATCTGATCGCTTACGGCGGGGTTCGGGCTTGCGAATGCGCGTCCCTGGCGTCAATCTTGCCCCGAAGAGCCGGTCATCCGGGAGATGTCGGTGAAAATGGCCGCGCGGCTGGCATGCGCCGTCGGCCGTCAGTGACGGGGTGGAATGCCGTGGCAGCAAGGCTCTACATCGGGACAGGCGGATTTTCGGTCTGGTACAGCGACGACTACGGCGAGACCTTCAGCCGTCTGCTCGGCAATAGCGGACTCTACAGCGAAACGCGGGTCTGGGCGCTGAACTGGCACCCGGACCGTCCGGGCGAAATCCTGGCGGGCACCGACAGCGGCGTGCACCGCCTCGACATCAAGACCAACAAGTTCCAGCCGGTGCCGTCGCCGATGGATGCGATGCAGGTCTGGTCGATCGCGCGCAGCCCCAGCGAGCCGAACCTGATCCTCGCCGGCACGCGCCCCGGCGCCGTGTTCCGGTCCACCGACGGCGGCAAGTCGTGGGTCAAGGCTGACGCCGGGATTCCCGATAACTGCCTCTACGTAACGCATCCGCGCGTCACCCGCGTCCTGTTCGACCCGAAGGACCACAACTTGGTGTGGGCCGGGCTCGAGGTCGGCGGCGTCTATCGCAGCGAGGACGCCGGCAAGACCTGGAAGCAGACCTCGCAGGGCCTGATCTCCGACGACGTGCACGACGTCGGCGTCATGCACAACGGCGGCCGCGTGCTGTTCGCGACCACCAACGAGGGACTCTTGGTCAGCGAGGACGACGGCGACACCTGGAAG
>Ga0194131_10001191_pt1 | contig 44866 bp, 36 predicted proteins | sample TA2KigO120mmetaG_FD_148631 | JGI IMG/M metagenome (GOLD analysis project Ga0194131, IMG submission 148631) | Freshwater microbial communities from Lake Tanganyika, Tanzania - TA2015053 Kigoma Offshore 120m | ecosystem: Environmental > Aquatic > Freshwater > Lake | place: Tanzania: Lake...
TGTTCAAATACGCCTGCGTCGCCCTCCGGTCCGAGGCTCGCGAATCTTCGGCACTCTCGACCGCCTCGCGACGTGATCTGGTGAGAAATGCAGGCTAGGCTTTGCCGCGTGGAGGAGAGGGGCGGCGCCCCTCTCCGTATGTTGACAAAGTGGTTGGACCAGTGGAACAGTGAGCCAGTCGTGGCGCTCGCCCCCAAGATCGTCGTCCCGTTCCGCCCCGCGCGGCGTCGCCGCCTCCACGAGGAGGTCGCCGAGCAGCTTCGCGACGCGATCTTCGACGACCGCTTCGCGGCCGGGACGAAGCTCCCCTCCGAGCGCGACCTCGCGGAGGAGTTCCGGGTGAACCGCGCCTCGATCCGCGACGCCGTGAAGGTGCTCGAGGGCCTCGGGCTCGTCTCCGTCCGCCACGGCGACGGGATCACCGTCCGCTCGCGCACCGAGGCGTCCTTCGACGCGCTCCCGGCGATGATCTTCCACGGCGACCGTATCGACCTCGCCTTGATGAGCGAGTTCGTCGAGGTCATGTCGCCGATGCTGCTCGAGATGGGCCGTCTCGCGATCGAGCGGCACACCGACGACCAGATCGCGGCGCTGCGCGAGCTGCGCGATCGTCTCGCCGCGGGCGGCCACCGGGAGGCAAACGCCGCCGTGCTGCGCGACATCCTGGTCCTCCTCTCGGACATGACCCGCAACACGGTCTGGCAGATGCTCGCGCGCAGCACGCGCGCCTTCCTCGAAGCCCCGCCGCTCGCGGGAGCGCGAAGACGCTTCGGGCGCGATCCGGTCCGGCTGCTGCCGACGATCGATCGCTGTCTCGAAGCGATCGCCGAGGACCGCAAGGACGACGCCGCCCGCGAGCTCCAGGGCGTCATTCGACAGCTCTACGAAGGTGTTCTCGACGACGCGCACGACGCGCACGAAGCGGCGAACGGAGGTTCCCGATGAGCGACTTCAAGATCACGACCGACACGCAGGAGCCGCCTCTCGATACGGCCATGAAGGTCGTCTACCAGTGGAACTACGACGCCGAGGTCGAGGAGCTCCGGCGCCTCTACGTGAAGGCGGCCGAAGCACAGTGGATCTCCGAGCGCGATCTCGACTGGGACAGGCCCATCGACCTCGAGCTCTTCGCGAAGACGCCGCTCGGCACCGGCGTGCCGATCGACGAGACGTCGTACTGGCAGTCGCTCCCGGCGGCGACGAAGGTCCAGCTCACGCGCCGTACGGCGGCGTTCCGTCTGAGCAACTTCCTGCACGGCGAGCAGGGCGCGCTGATGGTCGCGGCGCAGCTCGTCAACGCGGTGCCGCACACCGACGCGAAGTTCTACGCGGCGACGCAGACGATGGACGAGGCGCGCCACGTGGAGGTGTTCGCGCGCTACATCGAGAAGCTCGACGAGATCCAGCCGATCGCGGAGCCGGTGAAGGCGGTGCTCGACGCGACGCTCGAGACCGAGGACTGGCTGAAGAAGCTCGTCGGGATGCAGATCGTCGTCGAGGGTCTCGCGCTCTACAGCTTTCGCGAGATGCGGAACCTCACCGAGGAGCCGCTGCTGAAGGACCTGCTGACCTACGTCGCGCGCGACGAGTCGCGCCACCACGCGTACGGGGTGCAGTACGTCGACCGGTGCGTTCCGCTTCTCGGAGAAGCGCAGCGGACCGAGCTCGAGGACTTCGCGCTCGAGGCGGCGAAGACGCTGATCGACGCGCGCAACGCGCAGACGCTGTTCACGACGATCCTCAAGATCTGGACGGAGGAGGGGCTCGACGCGGCGGCGCTGCTCGAGTCGGCTCAAAAGGAGATCCCGGAGATCCTGGCGAAGCGCGGCAAGAAGCACCGCCTCGGACCCGTGCAGGGCTTCGTCATCCCGACGCTCCGTCGTTGCGGGCTCCTGAGCGAGCGCGTCGCGAAGCACTATCACGAGATGCTGCTCGCGAACTTCTCCGGGAACGTCGTCGGCGACGACCTCGAATCCTTCCTCTCGAACGTTCCGGACCTGCCGGAGGACACGGCGGCCTGGGTGCTCGGCGAGCTGAAGGAAGCGGAGTACGCGTAGGCGATAGACCCTCCGCCGCCCCGTTTCGGCGGAATTGACAGGCTCTCGGGCGGCTCGATACGTCCAGTGCGGTGTCGAAGTTCACCGCCCTCACGCCCGATCTCTACGAGTACCTCGCGGATCACCGGAGCGACCGGGATCCGCTGCTCGCGGAGCTCGCCGAGGAGACGCGCCATCTCGGCCCGATCTCGATGATGCAGGTGGCTGCCGACCAGGGCGCCCTGCTGACGCTGCTCGTCCGGCTCTCGGGCGCCCGGCGCGCGCTCGAGGTCGGAACCTTCACGGGGTACAGCGCGCTCTCGATCGCGCGCGGCCTGCCGCCGGGCGGCACGCTCCTCTGCTGCGACGTCAGCGACGAGTGGACGTCCATCGCACGCCGCTACCTCGATCGCGCGGGATTCGCGGAGCGCGTGGAGATTCGGATCGCGTCCGCTCTCGAGACGCTTGCTTCGCTCGATCGCAGCGAGATCTTCGACTTCGCCTTCGTCGACGCCGACAAGGAGAACTACTCGAACTACTTCGCGGAGATCCTGCCGCGCCTCCGCCCGAACGGCCTCGTGCTGTTCGACAACGTGCTGTGGGGCGGCCGCGTGATCGACGTCGAAGACGCGCGTGCGGGAACGCGCGCGATCCGCGCCCTGAACGACCAGGTGAGAGACGATCCTCGGGTCGAGTCCGTCATGCTCGCGGTGTCCGATGGCTTGACCGTCGCCCGCAAGCGCCGGCCCGAGGAGCTGAAAGGATAGGAGGCACGAGACCGATGGCCGAAAACCCCAATCAAGAGCTGGTGGGCAAGGAGAGTCCGCCCGCCACGATCCACGTCGACCGAGCTCGCATCCGGCAGTTCGCGAAGGCCGTCGGCCTCACGGATCCGATCCACTACGACGAGGCCGAGGCGAAGCGACAAGGCCACCCGAGCCTCGTCGGCCCGCCGACGCTCCCGATCGCGCTCGGACAGGATACCGATCCGGGCGAGGGCGGCGAAGGACCGCGCGTCAAGTGGAACGTCGCGAAGCTCCTCCACGAGGGCACGGAGATCCAGTTCGACCGCCCGATCTACGCGGGCGACGTGCTGACGATGAAGTCGATGCTGAAGTCGATCTCGACGCGCGAGGGCCGCTCGGGCCTGCGCACGATCTACGTGATGGAGCAGGCGTTCTACGACCAGTCGGGAAAGCGCGTGTGCGCGCTCCTGATCAAGACTTCGGAGGGTCAGTGAGATGGCGGTCCGCTACGCAGACGTGAAGGTGGGAGACGAGCTCCCGAAGTACGTCCACGCGAAGGTGACCCGGACCGACCTCGTCAAGTACGCGGGCGCTTCCGGCGACTACAACCCGATGCACCACGACGAGGGCATCGCGAAGATGGCGGGCATGCCGTCGGTGTTCGCGCACGGCATGTTCTCGATGGGTCTTCTCTCGAACGTCCTCGTGAACTGGGCCGGTGCGGCGAGCGTCAAGATGTTCGACGTCCAGTTCCGTGCGATCACGTGGCCGGACGAGCCGGTCACCTGCACGGGCAAGGTCGCGGGCAAGCGCGAGGAGGGCGGTCAGAAGCTCGTCGACGTCGAGCTTCTCTGCGAGACCAAGCCCGGAACGAAGACGATCATCGGCAAGGCGACGCTCCGATTGCAATAGCCTCCGCGCGCGAAGCGCGCGGCCGAGCGAAAGCGAACGGGGAGAAGAGGCGCAGTTTAGGCTTTGCCGCGCGGAGGAGAGGGGCGGCGCCCCTCTCTTTCAACAGTTTCGCTCGTAGCGCCAGCCGTCTCCCAGCATCCACAAGCGGTGACGTCCGCCGACGGCGTCCGGGTCGCCTGACTCGTAGGCGGCGTCACCGTGGTACACGGCGATGATGCCCCCGGGCACGGACGCGATGCGCGTCTCGAAGCGCTCGGGCGAGGCGGCGCGGGCCTGGGCGAGCGCGTCCTCGACGCTCACGTAGACCGCGAGCTGCTCGAGTGTGATCCACGTCGGCGGCGACAGCTCGATCTCGCCGGCGTTTCGCCGGAGCAGTGCGCTCTGCGGCGTCATCCACTGGTGCTCGCGGATCTCGTGCTGGTCGATCTCGACGACGCCGTCGGGCGCAGCCGCGAGGAAGAACCACGTCAAGTAGCGCTTCGCCGCCATCGCCGGCGGCGTCCAGTGCGAGAACGCGACCATGTCGCCGGGTCTCACGTGCAGGCCCGCTTCCTCGACCGTCTCGCGGATCGCGGCGCGCTCCGCGGTGGCGAGCTCGTCGTCGGGTCGCGCCGGATCGCGATCCGCTTCGTCGATGCGTCCGCCGGGGAACACCCAGTGGCCGCCGGCGAAGTCGAGGCGCGAGTCGCGGCGGAGCATCAGCGTCTCGAGGCCGTCCGGACCGTCGCGCAGGAGGATGACCGTGGCGGCGTGCCTGACCTCGAGATCCATCGGTGCGCTCCTCTACTCGATATCGGCCGCGACGCCGAGTCGCTCCAGCGTGACGACGGCGAGGGAATCGGCGACGTGGTCCGCGAGGGCGAGCGCCTCGACCTCGAGCCCCGGATAGGGCACGCCGACGACCATCATCCCGGCAGCGCGCGCCGCGTCGACTCCCGCCGGGGCGTCCTCGAAAACGAGGCACGTCGCCGGATCGGCGCCGAGCTCGCGCGCGGCGAGCAGGAAGATGTCCGGTGCCGGCTTTCCGCGCTCGACGCGGGGATCGTCGCCGACGACGATCGCGTCGAAACCGGCGAACCAGTCGCGGTGACGCTGCGTCTTCAGCTCGAAGAGGTTCCGCGACGAGCTCGTCGCGACCGCCGTCGGAATCCGGTGCGCGCGGAGGGCGGCGACGAGCTCGGCAGCACCCGGCATCCGCTTCGCTTCCGGCATCCGGGTCACGAACGCCTCTTCCCGCTCGGCGAGATACTGCTCGGGTGCGATCGGTAGATCGAGGGTCCGGACGAGGTAGCGAGCCGAGTCGATCGAAGGGCGGCCGATCATGTGCCGCTTGACGCTCCAGTCGTAGATCTTGCCGAAGCGGCCGACGATCTCCTGAGTGACGTCGGTGTAGATCTGCTCCGTGTCGAGGAGCACGCCGTCCATGTCGAAGATGACGTGGGTCGGACGGCGCGGGAGAAGCATGCGGGCAGGCTTTGCATGCCGCCCGGGCCGCCGCCACCATGGCCACGGCGGCGCCTTTCGAGTAAAGGCGGAGCCCATGAGGCCACGAAGAGTCGTCCCTCTCGCCCTGCTGGCTGCGCTTCTGCTCGCCGTTCCCGCGCGAGCCGTGATCGTCGATCGCATCGTCGCGACCGTCGACGGCGCTCCAATCACGTCCTTCGAGCTCGAGCGCTTCATCCGCATGAACGCTCGCGGCAACTCGGACGCGGTGACGGACGAGGATCGCGAGAAGGCCCTCGACATCCTGATCGGCGAAACGCTCGTCCGTCTCGAGAGCCGGCGTCTCGGTCTCTCGGCGTCGAAGGAAGACGTCGATCGCTACATCGCCGAGATCAAGCGCGCGAACAACCTCGACGACGCCGCACTCGAGCAGGCGCTCGGGCAGCAGGGGTTTACGATCGAGACGTACAAGGCGCAGGTTGCGAAGGAGCTCGTCAAGAATCAGCTCGTGACGCGCCAGATCCGGCAGGAGGTCACGATCACTCCTGCCGAGATCCAGAAGTACTACGACGATCACATCGACGACTACGCGCACCCCGCGGCGGTGCACCTGCGGCAGATCTTCTTCGTGCTCCCTCCGACGGCTTCCGAGGAGGAAACGAAGGACGTCGCGCGAAAGACGCAGGCGGCGATCCAGGAGCTCGACTCCGGCAAGACGTTCGCGCAGGTCGCGCGTGAGCTCTCCGAGGGGCCCGAGGCCTCCGACGGCGGCGATCTCGGTTGGATGCGCAAGGGGCAGATGATCCCCGAGCTCGAGCAGGTCGCGCTCTCCCTGAAGAAGGGCAAGTACGGTCCGCCGCTGCGTACCGGCGCGGGCGTGCACCTCCTGTTCGTCGAAGACATCGAGGCGTCGGAGCACACGCCGCTCGATCAGGTCCGCGATCAGATCCAGGAGCGTCTCTACGCCGACGCCGTACAGGAACGCTTCCAGGACTACGTCGAGAAGGACCTCCTCGAAGGGCACGCGATCGTGAAGAAGCTCAACCCCCCGACGACGGCCGCGGCGTCCACGACGTCCACGGAAACGATCACGCCTCCCGCAGATGTCCCCACGGTCGACGACGCGACTACCGGCACTGGCGATCAGCCTGGGTGATCCTGCGGGCGTCGGCCCGGAGGTCTCGCTTCGAGCGGCGCTGTCTCCGCTGCGGCGCCGCTGTCGTCTGCTGCTGATCGGCGATCCGGAGCTCGCGCGCGAGCGTGCGCGCGGAATCGGCATCACGGAGCCGATCGAGTCGGTCACGCTCGAGGAGCTCCTCCGCGCCGGCGTGCCTCGCAGTGGGGCGCTCCCGATTCTCTCGCCCGGGCGTCCGGGCACGAAGCTTCTCTCCGCATCCGATCGGCGTCCTGGACGTCCGTCGCGAGGCGGCGCCAAGGTCGCCTACGAGTCGGTGCGGGCGGCGGTGCATCTCGCTCGGGACGGCGTCATCGCCGGACTCTGCACCGCGCCGGTCAGCAAGGAATGGTTCGCGCGCGCTGGCGTCGCGCGGACCGGTCACACCGAGATCCTGGGCGCGCTCTCCGGTGCAGAAGACGTGCGCATGATGATGGCGGTCGACGATTTGCGCGTCGTTCTCGCGACGATCCACCTCGCTCTCAAGAGCGTACCGCGTGCCCTCACCGTGGACGGCGTCGTGCGGACGATCGAGATGACCGCGGAGCACATGCGCACCGCGTGGCGGATCGCCCGACCCCGGATCGCCGTCGCCGCGCTCAACCCGCACGCCGGCGAGGGCGGCGTGTACGGCGACGAGGAAGAGCGCGTGATCGAGCCCGCGATCCGGCGGGCGCGCCGAAAGGGGATCGACGCCCTCGGCCCGCTGCCCGCGGATACCCTCTTCTCGGCTCTCGGGCCGAAGGTCGACGCGTACGTCGCGATGTATCACGACCAGGGTCTGATTCCCGTCAAGCAGAGAGACGTGCATCGCGCGGTCAACGTGACGCTCGGCCTGCCGTTCGTGCGGACATCGCCCGACCACGGGACGGCCTACGCACTCGCCGGAACGGGTCGCGCGGATCCGGGAAGCATGTGCGCCGCGCTCGAGCTCGCGATCCGCCTCGCCTCCGGCGCGTCCCTGGCGCCTGCGAAACGGACTCGACAACGCGGAACCCGACCGGCAAGACAGGGGTCGTCATGACCGAGGCAGCAGCACGCATGAACCCGACGATCTTCCGCGAGTACGACATCCGCGGCGTCGCCGAGGAGGACTTCGACGCGGATTTCGCGTGGAACCTCGGGCGCGCTTTCGGCACGCGCGTCCGGGCGGCGCATCGAGATCGCGCCGTCACCGTGTCGGTCGGCCGAGATTGTCGCTTGACCTCGGACGCCTATGCGGAAGCGCTGATCCGCGGTCTCGCAGAGACCGGCGTCGACGTGCTCGACATCGGCCCGTGTCCGACGCCCCTGCTCTACTTCTCGCTGTTTCACTATCCGGTCGACGGCGGCATCGAGGTGACCGCGAGCCACAACGCTTCGGAGTACAACGGCTTCAAGATCTGCCTGGGGCGCGGCTCGGTGTACGGCGAGGCGATCGCCTCGCTGCGGCAGGAGATCGAGGCGGCGCGCTACGCGAGCGGTCGAGGGACGGTCGAGAAGCGCGAGATCATCGCGCCGTACCTCGCCTACTGTGCGGAGCAGTTCGGAACGCTGCCGCGGCGGCTCAAGGTCGTCGTCGACGCGGGGAACGGTGCCGCAGGTCCAATCGCGCCGGCGGTGCTGAAGGCGCTCGGCTGCGACGTGACGGCACTCTATTGCGACCCCGACGGCCGCTTCCCGAATCATCATCCCGACCCGACGCTGCCGGAGAACCTCGAGGACCTGATCCGCACCGTCGACTCGACCGGCGCCGATCTCGGCGTCGCGTTCGACGGCGACGCCGACCGCGTCGGCGTGGTCGCGCCGGGCGGACGCATCCTCTGGGGCGACGAGATCCTGGTGATCTTCGCGCGGGAGATCCTTGCGCGTCGGCCCGGCTCGGTCGTGATCAGCGAGGTCAAGTGCTCGCAGCGTCTCTTCCACGAGGTCGAGCGGCTCGGCGGAAAGCCGATCATGTGGAAGGCCGGCCACTCGCTCATCAAGGCGAAGATGAAGGAGACGGGCGCCGTCGTCGGCGGCGAGATGAGCGGTCACATGTTCTTCGCGGATCGCTTCCTCGGCTACGACGACGCGATCTACGCGGCGGCGCGTCTCCTCGAGATCCTCGCCCGGTCCTCCGGCGGGATCCTCGACCTGCTCGACGGGCTACCGGCCGCGTTCGCGACGCCCGAGATCCGCGTCGACTGCCCGGACACGCTGAAGTTCGCGGTCGCGGGCCGCGTGCGCGACATGCTCGCGCGCGACTGGCCCATCAACGACGTCGACGGCGTGCGCGCCGACTTCGGCGACGGCTGGGGTCTCGTCCGCGCCTCGAACACCCAGCCGGCGCTGGTGCTGCGCTTCGAGGCGTCGAGCGAGGCTCGCCGGGACGAGCTCCGGCGCCTCGTCGAGGGCGTCCTCGCTACGGCGCGAGCCGAGGTCGAGCGCGCCGGCTAGGCGTGCGCTACCTCCACTCCAGGCCAGATCACAGGAGATCTCCATGCAGGAAGTGTACGTCGTCGAAGCCGTCCGCAGCGCCATCGGGCGCCGCAAGGGCGCCCTCTCGGGTCTGATGCCGGCCGATCTCCTCGGCGCCGTGCAGAAGGCGGCAGTCGAGCGCTCGGGGATCGATCCCGCGCAGGTCGGACAGGTCGTCGGCGGCTGCGTCTCGCAGGTGGGCGAGCAGTCCTTCAACATCGCGCGTGTCGCCTGGCTCGCCGCCGGGTTGCCGCTCGAGGTCGCGGCGACGACCGTCGACAGCCAGTGCGGCTCCTCCCAGCAGGCCACGTCGATCGGCGCTGGACTGATCGGCGCGGGGATCGAGGACGTCGTGCTCGCGTGCGGCGTCGAGATGATGACGCGCGTCCCGCTCGGCTCGAACATGAAGGGAGGCTTCCCGATCACGCCGACGTACATGGAGCACTACCAGCCGACGTCGCAGTTCCAGGGCGCCCAGATGATCGCGAAGGAGTACGGGATCACGCGCGAGGAAGCCGACCGCTTCGGTCTCCGCAGCCAGGAGCGCGCGGGCCGCGCGTGGGCCGCGGGCTACTTCGCTCGCGAGGTCGCGCCGGTCACGGCTCCGGTCCTCGACGAGGAAGGAAAGCCGACGGGCGAGAAGCGCTCCGTCGAGCGCGACGAGGGCTTGCGCGAGACGTCGCTCGAGAAGCTCGCGGCGCTGAAGCCCATCGAGGAGGGCAACGTCCACACGGCCGGCACGTCGTCGCAGGTCTCGGACGGCGCCGCGGCGGTGATGCTCGCTTCTCCCGCGGCGGTGAAGCGTCTCGGGCTGAAGCCGCGCGCGCGCATCACGGCGACGACGCTCGTCGGCGTCGATCCGGTCTCGATGCTGAAGGGCCCGATCCCGGCTTCGCGGAAGGTGCTCGCGCAGACCGGGCTCAAGGTCGAGCAGATCGACGTCTTCGAGGTGAACGAGGCGTTCGCTTCTGTCGTGATCGCGTGGGAAAAGGAGCTGCAGCCGAATCCGGAGCGCGTCAATCCGAACGGTGGCGCGATCGCGCTCGGGCACCCGACGGGCTGCACCGGCGCGCGCTTGATCACGACGGCGCTGCACGAGCTCGAGCGGACCGGCGGACGCAACGCGCTGATCGCGATGTGCTGCGGCGGCGGCCTCGGGACGGGCACGATCCTCGAGCGGGTGTAGGACGGCGAAGCGCGTGGAGCGCGTTCCGACTACTCGACGGGCTGGTCGTCGCTGATGTAGCCGAGGGCACGGAGCTTCTCGAGGACGGGCGTGTCCTCCCGCTCCGCCGCCTTTTCGTCGACGCTCTCGCGGATCGCCTCGAGCTCGACCTCGAGGTCCCGAACGCGATCGGGCCGCTCCTTCGCGACATTCTTCGTCTCTCCGGGATCCGTGCGGAGGTCGAAGAGGTGCGGCTGTCTGCCGCTGTGCAGCGCCCAGCCGTCGATCACGATCACCTGTCCGTTCGAGTACTCGGCCAGGATCGGTCGCGTGCGCGGCGGAAGCGAGCCGAGGAGATCGACGCCTCGCAGGCCTGCGGGTACCGGCTGGCCGACGGCCGCGAGGACGGTCGGGAGGACGTCGACGTTCATCGTCGGCACCTCCACGCGCGCTCCCTTTCGCCCGGGGACGTGCACGATCAGGGGCGTGTGCACGACGTCCTGGTAGAGGGTGTTGTGCCCGACGCGCTCGTGAGCGCCGAGGCTCTCGCCGTGATCCGAGGCGATGACGACGAGCGTGCGATCCGCCTGCTCCGCGGGAAGGCTCTTCAGCAGCTTGCCGAACGCCGTGTCTCCCGCGCGCACGTTTCCGTCGTACAGAGCGCCGAGCTGCGAGACGATCGACGGGGTGAGATCGAGCCTTCCTCCGAGAGCGCGGAAGTTCGTGACCGGCTCGCCGCGCTCTCGATAGGCGCGCAGGAGACGCTGGGTCTGGAACGGGATCGGCGCGTTCGGCGACTCGCCCTCGTAGTACTTCGGAGCGTCGTCCGGGCCGTCGTAGAACGCGAGGAAGGCGTCGCGTCCGGGCGCGTACGGCGTGTGCGGCACGCGGAAGTGGATCCACAGGAAGAACGGCTCGCGATCGTTCGAAGCGAGCATCTTGTGCGCGCGCTCGAGCGTCGTCTCGGCGGCCTCCGGTGCCTCGTAGTCGCTGTCGACCTTCTCGAACCCCTGGCAGCCGCCCCACTCGCAGCTCGCATAGCGATGCGCGATCACCGCCATCGTGCGGTAGCCGGCGCGCGACAGGATCTCGGCGAGAGTGTCCTCGGAGTCACGCAGCTTGCCGTCGTCGAGGAGCCGGTCGGTGTGCGGAAACTTCCCGGTGTGGAGAGAGGGGACGGACGAGATGGTGCTGCCCGACTGGCTCAGGTTCCGCAGGAAGACGGTGGAGCGTGCCGCGAGCTCGTCGATCGCGGGGCTCGTCGGCTTCGAATGGCCGTACGCGCCGAGACGATCCGCGCGGAGCGCGTCGAAGGTGACGAGGAGGACGTTGCAGCGAGGGCATGGCGCTTTCGCTGCGGACGCCTCGGTTGCGGCGTGCGACACGGACGGCACGGGCGAGCGGGAGGGAGCCGCAGGCTCCGCGGCCGTCGCTGGCACGGAGAGACCGAGCACGAGCGAGGCAAGCGTCCTCGCGATGCGATTCGCGCGTGGCACCGCCGGACGGGGATACCTAAGATCCCCACTCTCGTCGACCCATGCTGTCGCAATCGCGTTCCCGTCCGGTGGCGCCCGATCCCACCGCAGGCCTCGGGTGGATCCGCTTCGCCGCACTCGGGGTCGTCGTTGTCTCGCTTTCCTTCGCCGTTCGAGCCGGGCCCGGCGCCGTACGGCCCGACGAAGCGGCGCGGGCGGAAAGGGCGACTGGCTCCGCGAGAGCCCTTCTGCGCCTCGCCGACGGACGGCTCCCGAACATCCTCTTGCTGAGTATCGACACGTTGCGAGGCGACCATGTCGGCTACGACGAAAGCGGACCTCGCGACCTCACGCCCTCGATCGATGCGCTCGCAAAGCAGGGAACCGCGTTCCTCGCCGTGACGACGCCGGCTCCGGCGACGCGGCCGTCGGTCGCCGCGCTCTTCACGGGCACGTATCCCGGCACGAATCCGGTCTACAACAACACGAGCCGCTTGACCGGTCCGGTTCCGACGCTCGCCGAGATCCTGCGTCGCGCGGGCTACCACACCGCGGCGCTCGTCGGGAACTCGACCCTCCGCTCGGAGAACGGCTTCGCGCGGGGCTTCGACACGTACGAGAGCGTCTTCGTCGCGGGACGGCGCGTCTCGATCGACTCGGGAGCGGTCGCGCGCGCGGAGGAGTGGCTTCGCAACGCGGCCCGCCCGCCGTGGCTCCTCTGGCTCCACCTGATGGACCCGCACGGCCCGTACGATTCGGCGCCTGCGTCGGAGTTGCCGCCGCACGAAGACGGCGACCGGCTTCCGGATCGCATTCTTCCGCGCGCTCCCGTGAACGTCGGTCTCGGCGTGATCCCGCGCTATCAAGCGATCGCCGGCGTCAAGCGCGCTTCCGCGTACCGAGCGCGCTATCGTGCCGAGGTCCGCCACACGGATGCGCAGGTGGGACGTCTCCTCGCCACGCTGGCCGAGCTCGGCCTCGAAGACGACACTCTCGTCGTTCTCACCGCGGACCACGGCGAAGGCCTCGGCGAGCACGACTACTACTTCCAGCACGGCTGGTTTCCCTACGAGCATTCGGTGCACGTGCCGCTGCTGTTCCGGCTCCCCGGCCGCGTTCCAGCGGACGAAAAGGAAGAGGTTCCGCTGAGCGTCGCGGACGTGCTGCCGACGCTGCTCGGTGGGCTCGGCATGCCGCGCCCCGTCGTGGTGGAGGGTCGGGACGTCTCGAGCGTGTTCGCCGGCGCCGATCTCGACGAGATTCCCCTCTACACCGTCTCGATCCTGAAGAATCAGATGAGCGCAGTCCGCCTCGGCAAGTGGAAGCTCGTGCATACGCCGGCGTTCCCGCCGCCGGTGCCGGATGATCCGTGGAAGGACGTCTACGCGCGGGAAGAGCGCTTCGCGCTCTACGATCTCGAGGCCGATCCTGAGGAAGCCGCCGACGTATCGTCCGAGCATCCGGAGCAGACGGCACGGCTGCGCGAGCTCCTCCTCGCCTGGGAGAAGGAGCACGGGGTACCGCGACACCACCGCGAGGTCGCCGAGACGGGAGTCGATCCCGCGACGGCCGAGAATCTACGTGCTCTCGGCTACCTCGACTGATCGATTCTCTACTCGACGTAGCCGAGGCGGCGAAGCTTCTTCCGGAGAGCGCGCGATGGCGGCTGGATCTGCTTCGGCTCTGCGACGCGCGGATGCGCGGCGATCCAATCCGCGAGCTGCTTCTTCATTTTCTCCTCGCGATCCGCTTCGGCGAGCGGTCGTTGCTCGGCCGGATCGCTGCGCAGGTCGTAGACCTCGAACCGGTCGCGATTCACCCAGTGCACGAGCTTCTCGTCCCCCGCGGTGAGCGAGCGGACCATCCCGCGCGCAGCGGAGCCCGTTTCGCTCACGACGAAAAGAGCGGCGGGTGAGTCCTCGCCGAGGATGCTTCCTGCGAGGCTCGGACCGGGAAGGGGGCTCTTCTCGAAGCCCAGGAGCTCGAGCGCCGTCGGCGCGACCGCGACGGAAGCGGCGACGATTCCCTCGACGCGCTTCGGCTCGACGCCCGGCGCGCGCACGAGGAGCGGCACGCGCAGCACCTCTCCATAGAGCGTTTCCACGTGGTAGCAGCCGCCGTGCTCGAACAGCTCCTCGCCGTGGTCGGAGGTGAAGATGACGACGGTCCGGTCGAGGAGACCGCGCTCTTCGAGGCCCCGCAGGAATGCGCCGACGGCGCGGTCGCCGCGGCGCACGGCTCCGTCGTACTCGCCGACGTACGGCTCGCGATCGGCGGGCGGCGGGCCTTGCTCGCAACGCTCCTTGAAATCGCGCGGTGGATCCGCAAGCCCGAGCTTCGCACGATCGACCGGGTCCGAGCGATACGGCCGATGTGGCTCGTAGCCGTGCAGGAAGACGAAGAACGGCTGCTTCGCCGCGTCGATCCATGCGAGCGCCGGGGCGACGTTCTCGCGCATGTGCTCGGACTTCGCGTGGTAGAGGTCGAACCCGCGCCCGAGTCCGTAGCGCGGCTGCATGTTCGCTCCGCCGGTGAACGCAGCCGTCGCGTAGCCGTGCTCGCGCAGGACCGTCGTCAGGGTCGGGACCTCTTCGGAGAGGGCGATGCTCTCGCCTTGCGAGGCGATGCCGTGCTGGTTCGGATGGAGACCGGTGAACATCGAAGCGTGCGCGGGTCGTGTCCACGCCGACTGGCTCACCGCGTCCTCGAAGAGCACCGACCGCGCGGCGAGCGCGTCGATCGAAGGCGTCGTCGGCTTTCCGTACCCGTAGGCGCCGACGTGATCCGCGCCGAGGGTATCGAGCGAGATCAAAACGAGGTTGCAGTCGGGGCACGGAGCGCCCGCCCCCATCGGCAGCGTCCTTTCGGACGGACAGGCGCCGAAGAGGATCGCTGCCACGCCGGCGAGCAGGCACGCGAGGAGAGGAGCCGGACGGAGCCGCGACACGCCGGATGCCTATCACGCCCGTGAGCTTCGCCGCGACGCCGGCGCGTAGAACGGTCCCGGCACTCCGACTAAGCTCGGGCGGATGGCCACGAGTGGCACGAGCGGGGGCGAGACGGACGCGCGAGCCGAGGGCGGCGCCGTCGGAGCTCCCGCGGTTGCGGCGCGACGTCTTCTGCACGGAGCGGCGCTCGTCGCGGTTCTCGCCGGTCTCGCGATCGCCGGGGGATCCGCCGAGACCGTACGTCCCAACGTCCTCCTGATCTCGATCGACTCCCTCCGCGCCGACCATCTGCACACGTACGGCTACGCGCGCGAGACCAGCCCGGTGATCGACCGGATCGCGCGCGAAGGCGTGCGGTTCGAGGCGGCGATCTCGCCGTCCTCGTGGACGCTTCCGGCGCACGTGACCCTCCTCACGGGAACGCCGCCGGAGCTCCACGGCTTGACCGATCCGCGCCGCCGCCTCGACGCGTCCACGCGCACGCTCGCGGAGGTGCTGCGCGAGAACGGCTACGCGACCGCGGCGTTCGTCTCCGGACCGTTCCTGCGCTCGCTCTACGGCTACGGGCGCGGCTTCGAAGTGTGGGACGACGTGCTCGCGCAGAAGAGTAAGCAGGACGCGCACCGCGGCGTCACGTCGCCGGCTCTCGTGCAGCGCGTCGACGCCTGGCTCGACGAATGGGGCGCTGCCGGCCCGCGGCGGCCGTTCTTCCTCTTCGTCCACATGTGGGACGTGCACTACGACTACGACCCGCCCCCCCCCTACGACACGATGTTCGATCCCGACTACGCGGGCGACGTGGACGGAACGGATTTCGAGACCGGCGCGCGTGTACACCGGCGCATGGAACCGCGTGACCTCGAGCACGTGATCGCCCTCTACGACGGCGAGATCCGCTTCACCGACGCTTGGGTCGGAAAGCTGCTCTCGCGTCTACAGCGGCTCGGCGTGCTCGACGACACGATCGTCGTCGTCACGAGCGACCACGGCGACGAGTTCTTCGAGCATGGCAACAAGGGCCACGCGAAGGCGCTCTACGACGAGACGGTCCGCGTGCCGCTCGTGCTGCGTCATCCGCGGCGTGTGCCGGCGGGACGGGTCGTCGAGGAGCAGGTCCGCCTCGCGGACGTCGCGCCGACCATACTCGGGCTCGCGGGGGTGCCGGCTCCGAAGGACTTCGGAACGGCCGCGGACACGGCGCATCGAGAGCAGGATCTGAGCGCGTGGCTCGTCGGCGAGCGCAGCGACTTCCCCGAGCTTCTCGCCTTCGGCGAGACGTCGCGCGCGGGCCCTCCGAAGCGCTTCGCGCGAAGTCGCGGGGAGAAGTACATCGAGCAGGCCCGCGGACGGCCGCGACCGGAGCTGTACGATCTCGACGGCGATCCGGGCGAGACGAAGGACCTCGCCGTCGGTCCGCAGCCGCCGCCGTCGCGGTTGCGTGAGGCGGCCGAGGCCTGGAAGCGCCAGTGGTCGCGGGTAGAGAGCCGTGGTCGCCCCGTCGAGCTCGATCCCGAGCTCGAGCAGCAGCTCCGTGCCCTGGGCTATCTGAAATGAGGGGCGGCGCGCTCCCCTCCCCGGAAGCGCGCGAATCCGTATAGTCGCCGCCGTGCTGGGCCCGCGTGCGCACGCCGGATTGGCGTCTCTCCTCCTCGTCGCCGCCGCGATCGCGTACTGGCAGTGGCGCATCCTCGCGCCGATACCGCCCGGGCAGGACGTCTCGGTCCTGACGCAGGACCTCTACACGATCTACGTTCCGCTCCACGCGTTCGCGTTCGGAGCCGACGGGTTCCTGCCGTGGTGGAATCCGTACCAGCTCGCCGGCGCCCCGTCGGTCGGGAGCTACAACGGCGGGCTCCTCTTCCCTCTCAACTGGCTCTCCTGGCTCCTGCCGGTGCCCGAGGCGCTCGGCTGGATCTGCGTCGCGAGCCTCGCGCTCGCCGGCATCGGAACCTTCGCGTGTGCTCGTGCGCTCGGGCTGTCGCTTCCGGCGAGCGTCCTCGGCGGCGCGCTCTTCATGCTCGGCCAGACGCTCGTGTTCACGCACTTGCAGCCGTCGTTCCTGATCGGCAGTGCGCTGATCCCGCTCGTCTTTCTCCTCGGCGGACGGCTTCTCGCGGCGCCGAGCCTCGGCCGCGGCGCGGCTCTCGGAGTCGCGCTCGCGCTGCAGGTCCTGAGCGGACACGCGCAGATCGTCGTCTACAACGCATACGCGGCGGGTTTCGCGGCTCTCGCGTGGCTGCTTCTCTCGGGATGGAGACCGTCGCGGAGCTGGCTCCGTCTCGCGGGAGCGCTCGCTGTCGCGGCGGGAGTCACGGTCCTTCTCGCGGCGGCGCAGATCCTGCCGACGGCCGAGGTGGTCTCCGAGGCGGCGCGTCAGAGTCTGACACCGGCACAGGCGCGACCCGTCGAGCCGCCGCTCGGCTGGGGAGCGGCTCTCTTCGCCGCGGGACCCGTCGCGCTCTTCGCGGTGCTGGCGCTCTTCGATCGGCGTCGGCTCGCGATCGTGCTCGCGGGGATCGCTCTCGTCGCGGTCGCGCTACCGATCGGGTTCGGCACGCGTCTCTTCGACGACTTCTTCTTCCACCTGCCGCTCGTCGACCGCTTCCGGATGCCGATGCGCATGCTCCTTCCCGCCGCGTTCGCCGCTGCCGTCCTCGCCGCGATCGGCCTCGACGTCGCGAAGGGTTGGCTCGCGCGCATCGGTGGCGCTCGCGTCGCGGCAGCGTGCGCGTGGCTCCTCGTGCTCTGCACGCTCGCGGAGCGCTTCGCCGCGAACCCGAACCGCCTGAGGATCCCGCAGTCGAGCGGCGAGGCGTACTTCGAGCCGAAGCCGTTCGCGCACTTCCTGCGCGAGCACGCCGGCCCCGATCGAACGCTTCTCATCAAGAACTGGGGCCGCCGCTTCGATTTGATGGAGAAGCTCGGGTCGTTGCACGGCATCCACGTCGTGCAGGATTTCGAGCCGCTGACGTCGGATCGCTATCGGCGGTTCCTCGGGCTTCCGCCGTGGGCGAACCCGGACGCGCCGCTCTTCTGGGGACGCTACGTCGCTCCGCCCGCCGGAGCGCAGTGGCGCATGCTCGACCTGATGGCGACGCGGTGGGTCGCCGCGGATCTCGCGGTCGGCTGGCAGACCGGCCTGCCGCCCTGGTTCCGCGAGGCCTTCCGCGACGACGAGGCTCGGGTCGGCGTTTGGGAGAATCGCCGCAGCCGGCCTCGCGCAGCGCTCCTCTCGGGCGCGGTGGTGATCGAGGACGACGATGCGGCCCTCGAGTACCTCCGCTCGGAGCGCTTCCAGCCCCGCCGGGAGGTCGTGGTCGATCGGACGGTCGTATGGCCGGCCAACTCGATCTCCGCCCCGACCCGGTCGGGGGTCGAGTGGGTCCGCGACGCGCCGGAGGAGGTCCGCCTCCGGGTCGCAACTGCACGCCCGGCGGTGCTCGTCCTCGCGGACCTCTTCTGGCCGGGCTGGGAGGTGGCGGTCGACGGGGAGCCGCGGCCGCTCCTCCGGGCGAACTACCTCTTCCGGGGCGTCGCCCTGGGCGCTGGGGAGCATGACGTGCGGTTCCTCTACCGCCCGATGTCGCGTCGCGTCGGAGTCGCGGTGTCCCTCCTGACGGGAGCCGGGCTGGTCCTCTGGGCCGTCGCCCGGTCTCTACGATCGTCTGGAGGAAAATATTGACCGAAGGGTAGTCGATCCGCTAGGCGTAAGGCCGAGCCCCTCGGACACCTTATGAAATTAGGTAACGGCAGCGGAAACGGCCTCGACGCGATCGATCTCCGGATCCTCGAGACCCTGCAGTCGGATTGCAAGATCCCACTCAACCGCATCGGCAAGCTCGTCGGGCTCTCGGCGCCGTCGGTCATCGACCGGATCAAGAAGCTCGAGAGCGCCGGGGTGATCCGCGGCTACCACGCGAGTCTCGACTCCCGCCGGATCGGCCTCGACGTCACCGCCTTCATCGGGGTCGTCGTCGAGCAGCCGGCGGCCATCGAGGAGCTGGAAGGCCTCGTCAGCGCCCTCGAAGGCGTCCTCGAGTGCCACCACGTGACGGGGCAGCACACGCTTCTCCTCAAGGTGAAGACGCGCAATACGTCCTCGCTGGAGCACCTGATCAGCCAGCTCCGCAGCATTCCCGGGGTCGCCCGGACCGAGACCATGGTCGTGCTCTCCACGCACACGGAGCGGAGCCAGGTTCCGCTTCCGGAGGAGCCGACCGGGAACTCGTCCGCCTCGGCGCGCCGGCGCGTCCGCGGCGGGGGCGTCAAGCCACTCGCCGCGGCTTCCTGACAGTCCGCACGCATCACGAAGAGGGTCGGTAAATGACGAAAGAAGAGCCAACCACCTCGGGTGGTCGGGACGAGGTGTATTTCGCCGAGCTCCGCCGTCTCCGGCGCGAGGCCGAGCGATCGGGCCTCTACCGGAGCGCCACCGAGTCGGACGCGTGCGGCGTCGGCTTCGTCGCGCACATCGACGGGCACCGCACGCACGACATCATCGAGAAGGGTCTCAAGATCCTCGACAACCTCACCCACCGCGGCGCGTGCGGCTGCGATCCTCTGACCGGCGACGGCGCGGGCATCCTGATCCAGATCCCGCACGAGTTCCTCTCGCGCGAGTGTCGCAAGCTCGGCTTCGAGCTGCCTGCGGCCGGCACGTACGGCGTCGGGATGGTGTTCCTGCCGGGCGACGTCTTCGAGCGGAACGTCTGCCTCAAGATCTTCGAGAAGGTGATCAAAGAGGAGGGGCAGACGTTCCTCGGCTCGCGCACGGTCCCCGTCGACGCGAGCCAGGCCGGTCCTCTCGCGCGCTCGTCGATGCCCGAGATCCGTCAGGTGTTCATCGCTGCCGGCGCCGGCGCGAAGGACGCGGCGGCCCTCGAGCGCAAGCTCTACGTGATCCGGAAGCGCGTCGAGTTCCTCGTCAATTCTTCCGAGGAGCTGAAGGACTCGGAGTCGTTCTACGTCCCGAGCCTCTCGGCGCGCACGCTCGTCTACAAGGGCCTTCTCCTTCCGGAGCAGATCCCCGCTTTCTTCCACGACCTCCGCGACCCGGAGATGACGAGCGCCCTCGCCCTCGTGCACCAGCGCTTCAGCACGAACACGCTCCCGTCGTGGGATCGCGCGCATCCATACCGGATGCTCGCGCACAACGGCGAGATCAACACGCTCCGCGGCAACATCAACTGGATGAACGCGCGGCAGCGGATGTTCCGTTCGGACGAGTTCGGCGAGGACATCGAGAAGATCCTGCCGATCATCGAGTCGCACGGCAGCGACTCGGCGAACTTCGACAACGCGCTCGAGCTCCTGACCCACACGGGCCGGTCGCTCCCGCACGCGGTCATGATGATGATCCCCGAGGCGTGGCAGAAGCACGAGGGGATGAGCCAGAGCAAGCGCGACTTCTACGAGTACCACGCTTGCCTGATGGAGCCGTGGGACGGTCCGGCTTCGATCGCGTTCACCGACGGCACGGTGATCGGCGCGGTACTCGACCGGAACGGCCTCCGTCCGTCGCGCTACGTCGTGACGAAGGACGGCCTCGTCGTGATGGCGTCCGAGGTCGGCGTCCTTCCGATCGCCGACGAGGACGTGGTCGCGAAGAACCGCCTGCAGCCCGGCCGCATGTTCCTGGTCGACACCGCGCAGGGACGGATCATCGACGACCAGGAGATCAAGGAAGGGATGGCGGCGCGCCAGCCGTACGGGGAGTGGCTTCGCGCGAACCTTCTCCGGTTCGAGGATGCGCCACCGGCCGAGGCGAGACAGGTCCCGCCGGATCTCGACCACGACGAGCTCGTCACGCTGCAGAAGGCCTTCGGCTACACGCGCGAGGATCTGCGCATCCTGCTGCAGCCGATGGCGATCAATGGCGAGGAAGCGGTCGGCTCGATGGGCAACGACGCGCCGCTCGCCGCGCTGTCCGACAAGCCGCAGCTCGTCTTCAACTACTTCAAGCAGCTCTTCGCGCAGGTCACGAACCCGCCGATCGATCCGATCCGCGAGGACCTCGTGATGTCGCTGAAGACGACGCTCGGCACCGAGCAGAACCTGTTCGCCGAGACGCCCGAGCACTGCCGGCAGATCGAGCTCGAGCAGCCGATCCTGACGAACGAGGCGCTCGCGCGGCTGAAGGCGCTCTCGCGTCCCGGAATCGAGGTCGTCACTCTGCGGATGCTCTACCGCGTCGCCGACGGGGCAGAGGGTCTCGAGAGCGCGCTCGAGACCCTCTGCCGCGACGCCTCGGCGGCGGTCGCGCGCGGCGCGACGCTGCTCGTGCTCTGCGACCGCGGCGTCGACGAGGAGCATGCGCCGATCCCGAGCCTCCTCGCGACCGCGGCGGTGCACCACCACCTCGTTCGCGAAGGAACGCGGACGCGCTGTGGCCTGATCGTCGAGAGCGGCGAGCCGCGCGAGGTACACCACTTTTCGCTGCTCTCGGGCTACGGCGCGGGTGCGGTCAACCCGTACGTCGCCCTCGAGACGTTGCAGCAGCAGGTGCGCGAGCACGCCTTCGGCGCGAAGTCGAAGGTGACGGTCGAAGAGGCGGTCGCGCACTACGTCAAGGCGATCGGCAAGGGTCTCTTCAAGGTCATGAGCAAGATGGGCATCTCCACCTTGCAGAGCTACCGGGGAGCCCAGATCTTCGAGGCCGTCGGCATCCGCCGCGAGGTGATCGACCGCTACTTCACCTGGACTGTGTCGCGCGTCGAGGGCGTCGGGCTCGACGTGATCGCGCGCGAGTGCTCGATGCGACACAAGTACGCGTTCGGGATGCTGCCGTCGATGAACGGTGAGCTCGATCCCGGTGGGCACTATCAGTGGCGCCGTCGCGGCGAGCACCACGCGTACAACCCGGAGAGTGTCGCGCGCCTGCAGCACGCGGTGCGGGCCGGCAGCTACCAGAAGTTCAAGCTCTACACGCAGCTCGTCGACGACGAGAGCCGACAGCACTCGACGCTACGCGGTCTCCTGCGCTTCAAGAAGTCGAATCCGATCCCGATCGAAGAGGTCGAGCCGGCCGCTTCGATCGTCAAGCGCTTCAAGACGGGCGCGATGTCGCTCGGCTCGATCAGCCGCGAAGCCCACGAGAACCTCGCGATCGCGATGAACCGCCTCGGCGGCAAGTCGAACACGGGCGAGGGCGGCGAGGATCCGGTGCGCTACGTGCCGGACGAGAACGGCGACTCGCGGCGGAGCGCGATCAAGCAGGTCGCCTCGGGACGGTTCGGCGTGACGAGCCACTACCTCGTCAACTCCGACGAGCTCCAGATCAAGATGGCGCAGGGCGCGAAGCCCGGCGAGGGCGGGCAGCTTCCCGGCCACAAGGTCGACGAGTACATCGCGCGGATCCGCTACTCGACGCCGGGCGTCGGGCTGATCTCGCCGCCGCCGCACCACGACATCTACTCGATCGAGGACCTGGCGCAGCTCATCCACGACCTGAAGAACGCGAACGACCGCGCGCGGATCTCCGTCAAGCTCGTCGCCGAGATCGGCGTGGGCACCGTCGCAGCAGGCGTCTCGAAGGGCAAGGCGGACGTCGTCCTGATCAGCGGCTACGAGGGCGGGACCGGCGCTTCGCCGCTCACCTCGATCAAGCACGCCGGCATTCCGTGGGAGATCGGTCTCGCGGAGACCCAGCAGGTCCTCGTGATGAACGACCTGCGCGGGCGCATCCGCGTCGAGACGGACGGGCAGCTGAAGACCGGGCGGGACGTGATCATCGCAGCCTTGCTCGGTGCCGAGGAGTTCGGCTTCGCGAGCTCGGCGCTCGTCGCGTCCGGCTGCATCATGATGCGCGTCTGCCACCTCAACACCTGTCCGGTCGGTATCGCGACGCAGGATCCGGTCCTCCGGAAGCGCTTCGAGGGCAAGCCGGAGCACGTCGTGAACTACCTGACGTTCATCGCCGAGGAGACGCGCGAATACATGGCGGAGCTCGGCTTCCGCACCATCGAGGAGATGGTGGGACGCGTCGACCGGCTCGACGCCGCCGACGCGATCGATCACTGGAAGGCGAAGGGCATCGACCTGACGCAGATCCTGCACAAGCCCGAGGTGCCGTCGAACATCGCGATCCACTGCGTCGACTCGCAGGACCACGGTCTCGAGAAGGCGCTCGACAACCAGATCCTCGAGCTCGCTCGCGACGCGCTCGACGACGCGAAGCCGGTCGAGTTCTCGCTGCCGATCCGGAACGTGAACCGGACGGTCTGCACGATGCTCTCGGCCGAGGTCTCGCGCCGTTACGGCGCGGCCGGTCTTCCGCCGGAGACGATCCACATCCACTTCCGCGGCTCGGCCGGGCAGAGCTTCGGCGCGTTCCTCGCGAGCGGGATCTCGATCCGCCTCGAGGGCGACGCGAACGACTACTTCGCGAAGGGCATGTCGGGTGGCCGGATCGTGATGCATCCGCCCGAGCGGTCGACCTTCGTCCCCGAGGAGAACAGCATCGTCGGCAACGTCTCGCTCTACGGCGCGACGGGCGGCGAGGTGTTCCTGCGCGGCATGGCGGGCGAGCGCTTCTGCGTCCGCAACAGCGGCGTGACCGCGGTCGTGGAGGGCGTCGGCGATCATGGCTGCGAGTACATGACGAAAGGGCTCGTGGTGGTGCTCGGCTCGACGGGACGCAACTTCGCGGCCGGCATGAGCGGTGGCATCGCCTACGTCTACGATCCGGACGAAACGTTCGCGGGGCACCTGAACACGGGCATGGTCGAGATCGAGGAGCTCTCGGCCGCGGACCAGCAGCAGGTGCACGACCTCGTGCGACGCCACTACGACTACACGCAGAGCCAGGTGGCGTGGCGCATCCTCTCGGGCTGGAAGCAGACCGTCGCGAGCTTCCGGAAGGTCATGCCGGTCGAGTATCGAAAGGTCCTGGCGGAGCGGCATCTCGACAGCGACGACGCCAAGCTCGCCAGCGTCTGAGCGCTGCGCCAGGGGGACGACCTACCGTGGGAAAGATCACCGGATTCTTGGAGTACGAGCGCGAGCTTCCGCCGCGGCGCCCGGTCGACGAGCGCCTGCGCGACTGGCGCGAGCTCGAGGGCAAGCACTCGGAGGAAGCGCTGCAGGAGCAAGCGGCACGCTGCATGGACTGCGGCATTCCGTTCTGCCACCGCGGCTGTCCGCTCGGGAACATCATTCCCGACTGGAACGACTTCATCTACCGCGGCCGCTGGGAGGAGGCGATCGAGCGTCTCCACTCGACGAACAACTTCCCGGAGTTCACCGGGCGGATCTGCCCCGCACCGTGCGAGGAAGCATGCGTCCTCCGCATCAATCAGAAGCCCGTCACGATCAAGCAGATCGAGAAGCAGATCATCGACCACGCGTTCGGCGAGGGATGGGTGCGCCCGATGCCGGCGGACCGCCGCACGGGAAAGCGCGTCGCGGTGATCGGCTCGGGACCTGCCGGCCTCGCTTGCGCCCAGCAGCTCGCGCGCGCCGGACACGAGGTGATGGTGCTCGAGCGCGCCGATCGCATCGGCGGCTTGCTGCGCTACGGTATCCCCGACTTCAAGATGGAGAAGCACATCATCGACCGCCGCATGGAGCAGATGGCGGCCGAAGGCGTGCGCTTCGAGACGGGCGTCAACGTCGGCGTCGACATCGACATCACGCGCCTGCGTGCGACGTTCGACGCAATCGTGATCGCGACGGGTGCAACGCATCCGCGCGATCTGCCGATCCCCGGACGCGAGCTCGACGGGATCCACTTCGCGATGGACTTCCTGCCGCAGCAGAACAAGGTCGTCGCTGGCGACGAGGTCGAGAACCAGATCCTCGCGAAGGGGAAGCGCGTCGTGATCCTCGGCGGTGGCGACACCGGCTCCGACTGCCTCGGCACGTCGAATCGTCATGGCGCTCGGTCCGTGCATCAGTTCGAGCTCCTGCCGCGTCCGCCCGACGACCGTACGGAGGAGGTCGCGCCGTGGCCGTACTGGCCGATGATTTTGCGCACCTCGTCTTCGCACGAGGAAGGCGTGATCCGCGACTGGAGCATCAACACGAAGAGCTTCTCCGGGCGGAACGGACGCGTCGAGAAGCTGCACTGCGTCCGCCTCGAGTGGCAGCCGAACGGAGACCGTCCGAAGATGGTCGAGATCCCGGGCAGCGAGTTCGACATCGACGTCGATCTCGTGCTCCTCGCGCTCGGCTTCCTCGGCCCGGAGCGTCCGCTCCTCGACGCGCTCGGCACCGCGGTGGACGGCCGCGGCAACGTCGTCGCGGGCGAGAGCTATGCGACGAGCGTTCCGGGCGTGTTCGCCTGCGGTGACGCGCGCCGAGGACAGTCTCTCGTCGTGTGGGCCATCTGGGAGGGCCGCGAGGCCGCGCGCGGCGTCGATCGCTACTTGATGGGCGAGACCGCGCTTCCGGCGAGCCCCTTCATTTGAAGGATTTACCGGTCTCGCTCGCTTCGGGACGTTCTTGCGACGCGCTCGGGTCGTAGCCTGCGCACAGGGTCACCGGAATCGGTGGATACCGCCGATAGGCGGGGTCGGTATCGGAGAGCCCGCAGCGCAGGAACGTGCTGCCGCGGCCGGAGCGGATCCGCCGCGCGTGTCCGCAGGACGCGCACAATCCGAAGCCGCGCTCGGTCTCGTCCAGAGACGCCATGGCGCAGTGTCTCACGCGCCGTACGGGTGGGAAATCGTGGCCAAGGAATCGGGACCGTGATACCTGCGGGTGGACGGGCGCCACTTCTTGGCGGGGCGGTCAGGCTTGTGGGGCTCGATCCGGGGGGCAGCAACGAGCGACATGCGTCCGAACAACCCGGCCCTCGCCGCACGAGCGCCGGTGCGCGCCCTGCGCGCGACCGAGCTTTCCGAGGTCGAGAGCCTCGTGCAGGAGCTTCGCGACGACCGAGATCGTCTCGATCGGCAGTGCCGCGAGCTTCGCGAGCGCCTCGACGAGGCGACGGCGCGTGCGCAGCGCGACGAAGCGCTGATCCTCGAGCAGCACCGCGAGTTCCAGATCCTGAGCGACACGCTGCGCAAGGTCTTCCAGTCGCGCACGTGGCGGCTCGGAGCACCGCTGCGCGCGGTGATGAACCAGCTTCGGTGGATGCTCGGCGTCGGCGACGCGAGCTTGAACGGAGCCGGCGCGCCGCGTCCGCTCGCGGGCGTCGTCTCGAAGTCGGCGTTGCTCTTGAGCGGGTGTCCCGGTGGCGCGAAGCGCTACCGCTGCGATCATCTCGCGGAGCAGCTCGAGTCGCTGGGCGTCAGCACGGAAGTCGCTGTCCAGGGCGAGATCGATCTCGCGCAAGCGGTCGACTGCTTCACGCTCTTCGTCCTGCATCGCGTCGCGTACGATCGGAACGTCGACTGGTTCCTGCGCAAGGCGCGCGAGCGGGGACGCGTCGTCCTCTTCGACACGGACGACTGGGTGTTCGATTCGGAGGCGTTTCGCTACATCGCGGCGCTGCAAGAGATGGCGTCGCGCGACCGCTCGCTCTACCGACAAGGTCTCGTCCGCTACCGCGAGACGATCGCGCGCTGCGACGGCTTGCTCGTCTCGACGCAGACGCTCGCGGACCTGGCGATCGGGCTGCACAAGGAGGTGCGCGTCCTTCCGAACGTCGTCAGCCGTGAGATGGTCGAGCTCGCGATCGCTGCGCGCGCGGGAACGAGCTTCCGCCGCACCGCGGACCCGTACCAGGGGCGGGTCACGCTCGGTTACTTCAGCGGGACGCCGACGCACAATCGCGATTTCGCGCAGGCGGAAGAGGCGATCGAGTGGGCGATGGACACGTACTCCAACGTGCACCTCCTCACCGTCGGCCACATCGACGTCTCGGCGCGGTTCGGCCGGTTCGGGGAGCGCTTCCAGCATCTTCCGCTGATGCCATGGCAGCGGCTCGCCGAGCCGATGGTCCGCGTCGACGTCAACCTGGCGCCGCTCGAGCCGGACAACCCTTTCACGGCGTCCAAGAGCTGCATCAAGTTCCTCGAGGCGGCGATCGTCGGAGTGCCGACGATCGCTTCGCCGATGCCCGACTACCGCCGTACGATCCGGCACGGCGCGAACGGCTTCCTCGCCGAGTTACCGGACGAGTGGCGGGACTCGCTGCGTGCGCTCATCGAATCGCCCGACCTGCGCGCGAGCATGGGAGCCGCGGCGCGCGACGACGTGCTGCGCGAGCACACGACACGCGCGCACGCGGTTCGTGCGATGGAGACGGTGCGGGAGCTCTGTCCGGCGCTCCCCGAGGAGCGGTACCTCACGATCAACTGGATCCTGCGTGCGCCGATCGCGGGAACCGGAGGCGGCTACTGGACGATCTTCCGCCTCGCGAACCACCTCGGCGCTTCGGGACACCGCGTGCGCGTCTACGTCGAGCCGATCGCGCACCTCGAAGGGAAGTCGCGCGAGGAGATCGTCGCCTTCCTCGAGGAGAACTTCGGTCCTCTGCGCGTGCAGCCGATCGTCGGCCACGAACGCATCCTTCCGGCGGACGTGACGATCGCGACCAACTGGCCGACGGCGTACACCGCTGCGAACGAGCCGGACGCGCTCTTCCGCTTCTACTTCATCCAGGATTTCGAGCCCGAGTTCTATTCGGACCGTGATCCGCTCTACCGCGAAGCGGAGCGCACCTACGAGCTGCCGTTGCAGCACGTCTGCATCGGCCGGTCGCTCGGCGCGCGGATCTCGCGGCTGACCGGACGGGAAACGGAGTGCATCGACTTCGCCGTCGATACGGAGGTCTTCCGGACTCGGGTGCGAGCCGCGGACCGGCCGCACCCGGTGCGCGTGCTCTTCTTCGCACGGCCCGGCTTGAAGCGTCGCGGTTTCGAGCTCGGCATCGAAGCGCTCGAGCGGCTGTCGCGCGAACGGCCCGAGGTGCAGATCCTCCTCTTCGGCGCGCGCGACGAGGAGCTTCGCGGCCTCAAGTTCCCGTACGTGAACCTCGGTGTCCTCGGACACTACGAGCTCGCACGCGCGATGAACGAAGCGCACATCCTCCTCTGCTTCTCCCTCTCGGCGAACGTTTCCTGGGTGCCGCTGCAGGCCATGGCGTGTGGCTGCGCGGTCGTCGAGGCAGACGTGCCCGGCGTTCGCGAGATGGTCGAGGACGGAGAGACCTGCCTTCTCGCGGAGCCGAATCCGCAGCCGGTTGCCGAAGCGCTGCTCCGTCTCGTCGACGACGGCGCTCTTCGCTGCAGGCTCGCCGAGAATGCGGCGGCGACGCTCGCGGAGCGGTCCTGGGAGAGCTCGGCGCGCCAGTTCGAGCAGATTCTCGCGCAGCGTAGCTTTCTGCGCACGAAGTCGGCCGCGAGTGAGAGTCGCGCTGCGGCGACGGAGAGCGGCGGCGCGGAAGGCGTCGGACCGGAGAGCGGCGGAACGCGGGCTCGCGCGGCGACGGCTTCGGGCGCGTAGCGGCAGCGGCGCTCAGGAGGTCGCGGCCCAGCGCTCGCCGTCCCGCCGCGCTCGGCCCTCGCGCTCGAGCTTCCGCAGGTGCGACCGCACGGACGTGCCCGCGGCCGGGTGCAGGAACTTCGGCACGTCGGCGTACATCCGCTCGACCATCTCCCCGACGTCGCCGATGCCCTGCGCGAGAAGGTCGACGATCTGCTGCTCGCGGAGCTCGCGGTGGGCGATGTACTCGCGAATCTTCCCGCACGCGTCGCGGATCGCGGGCCCGTGCGCTGGATAGATCACACTCGGCTCGAGGGCGAGGAGTCGGCGGAGTGAATTCATGTAGTCGAGGAGGTCGCCGCCGTGCTCGGGGATGACGGTCGTGCCGACGCCGAGGACGACGTCGCCGGTGAACAGCGCGCGCTCCTCGCGGAGCCAGTAGCAGAGGTGGTCCTGGGCGTGGCCAGGGGTGTACACGGCCTCGAGCGTCGCTCCTTCCGTCTCGATCACGGCACCGTCGTCGATCGCGACGAGGTCGTTCCCGGCGGCGCCGTCCATCCCCGGCCACGGCTTCTTCTGGACGGGCACGTGTCCGAGCGCGGCGTGGATCTGCGGGCAGCCTCCGATGTGATCCGGATGGGCGTGCGTGAGGACGATCTCGGAGAGGCCCTCCGCGCGGCACTCCTCGCGCATCGCCTGCTGCAGAAGCGGCAGGTACTCGGCCTTTCCCTGCCCCGAGTCGAGGAGCAACGGACGCCGCGAGGTGCCAACGAGGTACGTGTTGGTTCCGGGGCCGGTGAAGGCTCCGGGATTCTGGCCGAGCACGGTCACGACCCGATCGCTCCAGCGGTCGATGTCGGGCATCTCGAGCCCGATCATGTTCCCCTGGACGATGCGGGTGGGACGGTCGCTCATTTCTCGGGAAGGAAGCGCGTGATCCAGCGGCGATAGTCGCCGCCGTAGCCGACCTCGCTCTGCCGCTCGCGGATGCGCGTGATCAGCTCGTCGAGCTGCGAGGCGGATCGCCTTGCGCGCTGCGTTGCCTCCGATTCGAGACGGCCGACGAGGAACTTCGCGACCTTCGAGCTGTGCCGGCGCGAAGCGACCAGGTTTCCCTTTCCGGTCACGACGTTGCCACAGCCGAAGACGTTGTCGAAGCTCGTCACCTTGCCGTGCTCGACGTCGTCGATGCGAAGGAGCTCTCCGTCCATCGGCAGCCCCTCGATCGGCTCGGGAATGGATCCGATCGACGAGATCACGAGCCGCGAGCGGACCTCGCGAATCTCGCCCGGGTGCGCGACGACGGCGCGGCCGGACTCGTTGACGCGCGTCTTCGCGAAGCGGAGTCCTTCGAGCTGGTCGCCGTTCGTCAGGAGACCGATCGGCGTCCACTGCGGCTCGACCCGGAAGACGAACTTTCCCTGCGCCTTCTCGAGGATGCGCCGCCGGATCGCGCCCGTCTTCTGCATCTGCTCTGCGTCGGCCCCTGCCCTCGCCTCGGAGAGGGGCATGTCCTCGATGCGACGGCGGTAGTAGAGCGCGCAGGGCTCGATGCCGAGGTCGTCCCACGAGAGGCCGTGCTTCGCGAGCGTCGCCGGAATCCCCTCGACCTCCATCGCGACGAAGTCCTGCTCGATCCCGCGCTCGGCGAGCGCGCGGCAGGTCATCTCGAGCTGGATCACCTTGACGACGTCGAGCGAGGCGAGGCCGCCCCCGACGACGATCGCGCCGCCGTGCAGCTCGTAGCTCGGGCCGCGGTAGCCCGGATCGCGGTGATGATTGAACCAGTAGATGAACGGGTTCTGATAGATCAGCCCGCGATTGATGTACGCGTCCGCCCCGGCGACCGGCAGCGGGCGATCGCGCCACGCGCCGTTTGCGAGGACGATCAGGTCGAAGCCCCATTCCTTCAGAAGCTCATCGAAGCTCAGGTCGCGACCGATGCCGGTGCACGGGACGTAGTGCACGCCCCGGGCCTGCAGCTTCGCGTCGATCGTCTTGTACTCCTTCTTCCGGAGCGCGACGTGCCACGCGGGGAGCCCGTCCTCGACCTTTCCGTAGGGACGGTCGTTCTGCTCGAAGACGACGCAGAGGGCCCCCTCCGCGGCGAGCTTTTCGGCGGCCTCGGCCCCCGCGGTCGCTCCCCCGACGATGGCGACGTGGGCGCGGTATGCGGGGGTGTCGGGCATCGTGATCAGGCTGCGGGGCGCGGCGTGGCGACCCTGCGGTCCGCAGGCTCCTCCGTTGGGTACATTTTGCCGTCGGAATGGACAACGAACTCGTTTCCTCCCCACCGGACCCGGTTTCCGAGGTACGCGAGGACGCAGACGAGGCTCACGAGGAGGTCTTTGACGGGCATCAGCCAGAGCCGGCGGGCGATCCCGGGCACGCCGAGGACGCGGCTCGCGACCGTCGCCCCGACGAGGAGGCGGACGCCGATCGCCGCGCCGCAGGCGAGGGCTCCACCGAGCGTCGCTCCGGAGAGGGCGAAGTAGAGGAGGCCCCACAGCGTCGTGTGCGTCACCGCGAAGCTCGCCAGGTAGGACCAGGGGCGGCACACGCGGTACGTTCGCGCCCAGCGGAGCTGGTGCCGGAACACCTCCGAGAGGTGCTCGAGATCGAGCACGGTCTCGACGATCACCGGAGCGAGGACCGAGACGCGGCCCTGCTGCACGACGCGGTTGCCGATCTGGTAGTCGTCCGCGAGATGGTCGCCGACGGCGGCGAATCCGCCGATGCTCTCGAGCGTCGCGCGACGGATGCAGATCGTCGCGCCGAACGCATAGCTCTGCTGCTCGACGAGCCGCGCGACCGTCACCATCGGGCCGAAGTCGGTGTTGACGAAGAGCGCCTCGAGACGGCTCGCGAGGCTCTTTCCCTCGACCGCCCGGTAGTTGCACGTGACGAGGCCCGCGTTCGGATGGCCGAGATACGGAACGATCCGGCGCAGGTAGTCGCGCGGCGCGCGGATGTCGGCGTCGGCGATCACGAGCACGTCGTGCTTCGCGCGCTTCAGCATGCCGTGGAGGTTCGAGACCTTCGCGTTCGTCCCGACGACGTCGCCGCTGAAGACGAGCTCGATGTCGGCGTCGGGATTCTCCTGCTTGAGACGGCGCACGAGAGCGGCTGCGGGATCGCTCGGCTCGGCGACGCCGAAGAGGATCTGCAGCTTCGGGTAGTCGAGGCGGCAGACCTCCGAGAGCGTTTCCCACGTCTCCGGCACGACCCCGCGCAGCGGCTTCAGAAGAGTGACGGGCGGCAGCTCGGCGTCGGGCGCGCACGGCGAGGCGAGCTCCCTTCGACGCCAGCGCGCGAACAGGAAGGCGCAGCACAGGCTGAAGAGCTGATAGCCGGTCGACAGGACGACCAGGCCGAGAACCAGGTCGGCGATCATCGCTCGGATCCGTTCGGATCAGGCGGAAGCGGTGGCCGGTCCGGAGCGGGTGGAGCGAGCTTCGCTCCGGCGGTGCCACATGCTTCGCAGGAACTGCTTGCCTTCGGAGAGAAGACGCGGACGCTCGTACGGGTCCGTGTAGATCTGCTTGACCTTCTTCCACATGTACCGCGGGCGGAAGTAGTACTCGCGATAGAAGCGCTCGACCGCGTCGTAGATCTCGTCCGCGGAGATCGCGGGGTAGCTCACGGTGCACTTCTGGTAGCCGCCGGCGTCGACGAGCGGATCGACCGCGGTGAAGCCGTTCTCGCGCACCCAGGAGTGGAACTCCGTCCCGGGATAGGGCGAAGCGAGCGAGACCTGGATCGTCTCGCAATCCATCTCCTTCGCGAACTCGATCGACTCGCGGATCGTCTCCGGCGTCTCGCCCGGGAGCCCGAGGATGAAGGTGCCGTGGATCGTGATGCCGAGCTTGTGGCAGTCCTCGGTGAACTGCCGCGCGCGGCGTACATCGACGCCCTTCTTGATGTTCTTCAGGATCTCGGGATTCGCCGACTCGTAGCCGATCACGAAGAGGCGGAGCCCGCCTTCCTTCATGATCTTCAGCGTCTCGTAGTCGACGTTCGCGCGCGAGTTCGTCGACCACGTGTAGCCCATCGTGCCGAGGCCTTCCGCGATCTCTCGCGCACGGCCGCGGTCCGCGGTGAAGGTGTCGTCGTCGAAGAAGATCTCGCGCATCTCCGGGAAGAGATGACGCATGTTCTTCACCTCGGCGAAGACGTTCTCGGGGCTCCGCGTGCGGTACGCGTGGCCCGTCGTCACCTGCGGCCAGAGGCAGAACGTGCAGCGCGCCGGGCAGCCTCGTCCCGTGTAGAGCGAGACGTAGGGATACCGGCAGTACGGGGAGTTGTATTTCTTGTAGTCGAGGTCGCGCGCGTAGATCTCCGTTGCGAACGGCAGCGCTTCGAGCTCGTCGCCGGAGAGCATCGGCCGCTCGGGATTGTGATGGATGCGGCCGTCGCGGCGGTAGCTGATGCCGCCGATCGTGCTCCAGTCGCGCTCCTCCGCGACCTCCTTCATCGAGAAGTCGAACTCCCTGCGGCCGAGGAGATCGACGGCCTCGCAGATCTCGAGAGTGTCCTGGGGCTGCGCGGTCGTCTGGCCGCCGACCATGGCGATCACCGCGTCGCGGTTCGCCGCCTTGATCATCTCGGCGGTCTCGCCGTCCTTGCGGAGACTCGGCGTGCTCGTGTGGATGACGACGAAGTCGTAGTCCTTGGCGATCCGGACCGTCTCGGCCTGATCGAGGCCTTCCGGCGGCGCGTCGAGGAGGCGGCTGCCGGGGATCATGCCCGCAGGGTAGGCGAGCCACGTCGGGTACCAGAACGACCAGACCTCGCGCTTCGCCTGGTAGCGTGACCCCGCGCCACCGTCGAAGTCCTCGTACGACGGCGGGTTGAGAAACAACGTCTTCCTCATGGCTGAACCACCCCCTCTGGCGGAGCCGACGTGAAAGCGCTCAGGAAACGCATCGCGCCCCCGCTCCGGCGCCCAGGCTCCGCGGAGTGGAACCTCGCCCCCCACAACCGGCACCCCATCTGCGATTATATTGATCGGTCAGGGGTTGGCAACCGATTGAGTCCGCCGTGCTTCTCTGCTCAGGGCTTCGCATGCCGGCCGGTGCGAGAGCGGGCGCCGGGACCTTCTGGCTCGCGAGCGCGCTTCTCCTGCTGGTGTCCCTGGGGGATGCGAGCTTCCGGGGCTCCGAGGATCGCTTCGCCGAGATCACGCGCGAGATGTTCGTCGGCGGGGACTTCTTCCACCCGACGATCAACGGGGCGCCGCACTTCTACAAGCCCCTCGGGAGCTACTGGTCGATCGCGGCGGCGAGCCTCGCTCTGGGTCGGCTGGACGAGCTCGCCGCGCGTCTCCCGAGCGCCCTCGCCGGCCTCATTGCTCTCGCGGCGACGGTCGGGCTCGGCCGCGCGTTGTTCGGATCCGTGGCCGGCCGGCTCGCCGGCTGGATCCTCTTGTCGAGCTACGGCTTCCTCCTGTGGTCGCGCACCGCGGCCGCCGACATGGCGAACCTCGCCGCCGTCGTGCTCGCTGTCGCCTGGTTCCGGACGCGCGAGCATCGCCCTGGAGGGCTCTTCGCGCTCGTCTTCCTCCTGATCTGCGTCGCGGGTGCGCAGGCGAAGGGGCTCGCGGCGATCGTCGTTCCGCTCGCGGTACTCGCGCCGCATCTCCTGCGCGAGGCTCGCTGGCGTACGCACGCGGATGCGCGCGTCCTCGTGCGGGTCTTGCTGATCGCGCTCGCTCTCTACGTGGCGCCGTTCGTCGCGGCGGAGATCGCGCGCGGCAGCCCGGGCTTCGGCGGCGTCCCTTCCGCGTCCGCCGAAGCGCGCAGCGGTCTCGCGATGGTGTTCCAGGAGAACGTGCAGCGGTTCTTCGCGCCGCACGACCACCAGGGGCCGATCTACACCTACCTCTTCGCGGTGCCGGAGCTCCTCCTGCCGTGGTCGATCGCCTTCGTCGCCGCTTTGATGGCGATGGTGCCGGCGTGGAAGCGGCTCGAGCCCGACACCCGGTGGGTCGTCGAGGCGATCGCGATCGTCTTCGTCGTGTTCACCACCTCCGGCTCGCGACGATCGTATTACATCCTGCCGATCCTGCCGTTCTGCGCGCTCCTCGTCGGCGTCTTTCTCGCGCGGTCTCCGGAGGGCCTGGCGGAGCGGTCGCTCGGGTGGACGCGGCTTGTCCTGCGGCTGGTCGCGGCGCTCGAAGTCCTGGCCCCGATCGCGGCCGCGATTCTGTGGCTGGCGGGGTTTCCGGTTCCACCGAAGCTCGTGCTCGTCACGACGGGGCTCGGCGTGCTCGGTCTGGTCCTCTGGCGGGAAGGCGTGCGCCCGGTCCTCGCGCGTCTTCTCGGGGTCGAGACGTGGGTCGCGCCGCACGTCGCCGCTTCGGCTCTCCTTCTCGGAGGCTTCTTCTGCCTGCAGTATCCGGTGCTCGATCGGTTCCGGACGGAGAAGCAGTTCGCGCTCGTCCTGCGCGAAGAGGCGCGCGGGCTCGCGCCCGACCGGATCGCGTTCGTGCGGCACGTCCCGGCGCTGTTCCCATTCTACATGGACGTCGCGGCACCCGTTCGCGTCGTGCGCGATTCGCGCGACCTGGAGGAGCACCTGAAGGGCGGTTCGGGGATCGTCGTCGCCTCGCGGGGAGCGCTCGAGAAGCTCGGCGGCCCGCTGCCGGAGGACCTCTGGGGTCCGGCGGACTGGAGCGAGCCCGAGCCGCCCTGGGATCGGAGCGGCCGGCGGCGGTTCCAGGCGTGGCGCTTCGACGGCGCTCCGTGACCGCGCTTTCGTGCTACCGGGAATGCGAGGAGACGAGCCGATGGCGATTGCGAAGCGAGCCAACCACGTCAGCTTTGCGGTGACCGACGTCGAGCGTGCCCGCGGCTTCTACGAGGGCGTCCTCGGCTTCGAGGAGATCGAGCGGCCCAACTTCGGATTTCCGGGCGCCTGGTACCGGGTGAGGAACGTGCAGGTGCACCTGATCGGCCCGCTCCCGGGGTTCGAGGTGGGAACGCCGCCGCCGATGCTCTCGCCCGTCGCCAACCACGTCGCCTTCGAGATCGACGACTACGCCGAGACGCGCGCAGCCCTGCGGGGACACGGGCTCGAGGTCTTCGAGACGGGCGAGCAGATGGGACAGCTCTTCATCTCAGACCCCGACGGCAACGTCATCGAGCTGATTGTTCCACGAGAGGAGCGCCGCCCCTCTCCCCCAGCGGGCTGAGCCCGCCGGGGCCCCCTCGCCCCGCTCGCTTTCGGCCGCGCGCTCCGCGCGCGGAGCGCGACTCCCACGGCGGCCTCAAGCGGGCGCCGAAGGTGGCCGAAGGTTCTGCAGCAGGCCGCGGAGCCTTTTTCACAGGAGGGTCGCCAGATGCGACAGACCAGAAGCTCGTTCGGACGCGCTTTCACGATCTCCGGAGCTCTTTTCGCGCTTGTCGGAAGCGCTTCGGCAGCCGACCTTTCGACGTCGGCGACGAGCCCGACGCCGCTCGGACCGGGCGGCCTCGTCGAAGGCTCGTTTCCGGAAGGCAAGACCAGCTACTACATCTCGGTCGACGTGAAGCCGGGCGATCTCTTGACGCAGATCGGCTTCGACGGACGGCCGGGTGCGCGCAAGGCTGTCGTCCTCGCGCTGATCGACGGCAGCGGCCGCAGCACCGACAGCTACTGGACGCACGGCGAGGAGTCCGCGGAGGAGAAGACGCGCGCGTTCCCGATCGATGCGAGCGGCAAGCAGATCCTCCGGCTCGAGGTCGAAGGTCCGCCGACGGCGCGATTCCGCGTCGAGGTCGGCGGCAGCGCGCTCGCGAACGCGAGCCCGAAGGCGCCGCCGGCGAGTACGTTCTCCCGCTCGATCTTCACACCGACTCCCGTCGCCTCCGACGGAATCATCGCGGGGTCGCTTCCCGGCTCCGACAAGCGCGCGATCTACTACCTCGCCTTGCCCGTCAAGCCGGGCGACCTTCTGACGCAGATCTCGGTGCAGAGCCGCGAGGGTGCGAGCAAGTCGCTGTCGCTCGAGCTGCTCGGCTCCGACGCGAGGAGCGGCGAGAGCTACTGGGTCCACGGCTCTGCGCAGAGCGAGGAGAAGACGCGTGCATTCCCGATCGACGCGAGCGGCACGCAGCTCGTCCGCTTGATCGTCGAAGGACCGGAGGCCGGCACGTTCAAGGTCGAGGTCGGCGGAAGCGCCGCCGTCCTGCAGCAGGCCGAAGCCGGCGCGACGATCATTGCCCGGCCCGCTTCGTGAGCGGGGAGGCTGCGATCATGCGAAGCTCGTACGTCTCGCTCGCGGCCGCGCTCGCACTGCTCGGTGCGCCGAACCCGCCACAAGCCCACGCCGCGGACGCGTTCTCGACCTCGGTCCTCCGTCCCTCCCCCGTTCCGCCGAACGGCGTGATCAGCGGAACGTTCCCGGCCGGCGAAACGCGCTACTACTTCGCTCTCGATGCCGTTCCCGGGGACCTGATGACGCAGCTCTCCTTCGCCGCACGCGAAGGCGCGCAGAAGGAAGTCGAGCTCGAGATCCTCGACGCGAACGCGCGCTCGCGCGCGCAGTACTGGATCCACGGAGAGGATGCGAGCCTGCAGTCGACGCGCGGCTTCCCGATCGATGCGACGGGGCGCCAGGTCCTGCGGCTCCGGGTGAAAGGTCCCGAGAACGGCATTTTCTGTCTCGAGGTCGGCGGGAAGTCGTTCCCGACGACCGGTCCGGCGGGCTGTCCCGCGCCGCCGACGGACGTCGCGGTCGCTCCCGCGAAGACGAGCCGCGAGGGCTCGGTCGAAGTTGCGGAGACGCGCTGCGAGGAGCGACTCCGCGTCGAGGCGGACGTCTTCTTCGATTTCGACGCGGCGACGCTTCGCACGGGCGCGGAGCCGGCGCTCGCGACGATCACCGGCCGCGTCCAGCAGAGCGGCAATCCGGTCGTCGTCGAGGGGCACACCGACACGAAGGGCGCCGACGACTACAATCAGCGGTTGAGCGAAGACCGAGACGGCGCCGTCGAGCAATACCTCCTCGCGCACGGCACCGCTGCCGATCGCGTCACTACCGTCGGCTGGGGCGAGCGGAAGCCGGTCGCGCCGAACGAGCATTCGGACGGAACGGACGATCCCAACGGCCGGCAGCAGAACCGCCGTGTCGAGATCGTCGTCAACACCTGCACGTGACGGCGCGCTTGCGGAGCGCCGTCGCGGGCCGGTAGAGAGCGACGTCATGATTCGATCTGCACTGCGGATGACCCTTCTCGCGAGCCTCGTCTCGTTCCTCGGTTGTGCGCCCGCGACCGTCGACAAGTCCTCGGTCCGTGCGACGCAGACGGCTCCCGAGTCGACGCAGGTCGACATCGTGCGGATCCCGTACAACCCGAATCTTCCGCGCTACATCGTGACGGTCGAGCCGCTCGCGTTCGGCGTCGACGGCAATCCGGCCGCATCGGCGCCCGAGACGCCGGGCACGCAGCGCTATGGCTGGGGTCCGTGGGGTTGGGGACTTCTGCCGACGGGGCCGCAGGCGCAGGCCTACAATCCCCCGCCGCAGGGCGCTTCGGCGAACATGAGCTTCGGGATCGCGAGCCAGCTCGAGACCGCGCTCAGCAACGCGGGGAACATCGTCGTCATCGACTACGACATCTTCCAGAAGAACCGCGGCAAGGTGAACAAGAAGAAGGGCGAGGTCGGTCCGTTCGTCATCAAGGGAACGGTCACCGAGTTCAACGAGATCGCCGAGGCGACGGGCTCGTCGACCGGCGGCTCGCTCGGTGCGCTCGGAGCGGCCCTCGGCGTTGCCGGTGCGATCGCGGGCAACACCCCGGCCGCCGTCACGGGCGCCGCCGTCGGTCTCGCGAATCCGACCTACGAGAACCAGCAGGCACGCCGCACGGGCTCCGTCGCGATGGATCTGAAGGTGCTGGAGCCGAGCGACGGCCGCGTCGTCGGGAGCGTGATGGCGAACGGAAGCTTCACCTCGGAGTCGGCCGCGAGCGGCTTCTCGCTCTTCGGCTTCGGCAAGGCGACCAACGCCTTCGCCGCGAGCGCGCTCGGTCAAGCAAATCGCGCCGCGATGAACTCCGCGACGACGCAGATCGCCCAGCTCCTGGAGACGCGCGTCCGCTGATCTCGCCTAGCCTGCATTTCTCACCAGATCACGTCGCGAGGCGGTCGAGAGTGCCGAAGATTCGCGAGCCTCGGACCGGAGGGCGACGCAGGCGTACTTGAACAGTACGTCGAGGAGCCCGGAGGGAGAAGCTCGCGAAGATTCGGTGCTATCGGCCGCCGCAGTAGGGATCTGGTGAGAAATGCAGGCTAGGCGGCGTTCAACGCGTCGATCAGCATCCGCAGGCGGCCGAAGGCCCGCCGCGCGAAGTGGAACACGAGGCGCGGCTTCGAGGCGAGCTCGGGGTCGCCCGCTTCTTCCGGTAGGGCGGCCGTCTGCCGCATGCGGCCCTCGGCCACGATGTCGGCGAACTCCTCGTTCAACGCCTGGAGCACCTCGGCTTCGAGCGGCTCGTTCAGGCGGATCACGAGGAGGTCCCGCACGTAGCGGGACGAGTGATAGCGCCGGTAGAAGTGCTCGATCTCGTGCACGGCTTCGTCGAGGTCGTCCGTCACCTTGAAGAGCCGCATGTCCGCGGGCGAGATCATGCCTTCGTCGAGGAGGTGGCGCTCGACGTACCTCTGCCACGTCTGCCAGTACGTGCCTCCGGGCGCATCGATGAAGACGATCGGGATCGGCCGCGACTTCCCAGTCTGCACGAGCGTCAGCGACTCGAAGCCCTCGTCGTGCGTGCCGAAGCCGCCGGGGAAGAGCGCGATCGCGTCCGCTTCCTTCACGAACATCAGCTTGCGCGTGAAGAAGTACTTGAAGTTCACGAGCTTCGGGTCGTCGTTGATGATGTCGTTCGCGGCCTGCTCGAACGGCAGCCGGATGTTGATGCCGAAGCTGCGGTCGCGTCCGGAGCCCTCGTTGCAGGCGCGCATGATGCCGGGACCCGCGCCCGTGATCACCATGTAGCCCGCGTCGGCGAGCCTGCGGGAGAACTCGTGTGCCTGCTCGTAGCAGGGCGAGCCCGGCGGCGTGCGCGCCGAGCCGAACGTCGAGACCTTCCGGAAGTCCTTGTACCGCGCGAAGACGCGGAACGCGTAGCGCATCTCCTTCAGCGCGGTGTTGATCAGCTTGATGTCGGCGATCCCGACCTGATCGCGGACGAGCTTCTCGGCGGTCGCGGCGATCTCGTCGGCGATCTCCCGGACGACGTGCTCGCGGCGCCTGGCGCCCCGCGGGCCTGCGGGTGCCTCCGTAGGCTCGGTGTCCATGCCGACGGGGAGCTCGCCGAGACGCAGAACCGCAGGCGGCTCGGGAGGCGGATTCGCTTCCGCGGGAGAAGGCCGGCGGCGCCCTGAAGCCCGGCGTCGCCTCGAACGGGGTGTCACCTCGCCATTATCCGCGCCCGGCGCGGCTCCGTCCAAGGCGGTGAAAGGCTCGGGTATCGCCCGGGAAGCCTGCAGCTTCCGGTTCCCATCACCCGATCGGGAGGCCTTCGTCAGGCGGACTTGAGTCCGCCGGCGCGTGGTGCGCGCGAGGTCTCGACCCGCGTCACCAGGCGACGGGCCTCGATCTCCGGCAGACCCAGATGGTCGACCAGATCCCGCGCGGCCCGCTCCGGATGCCCCTCGAGGCAAGCGATCTCATGCTCGGCCAGCGCGTTGATCATCCGCAACGGGATCGTGAGCCTGCCCTCACCAAACCCCACCCGGTACGCCGTCACCCAGACGACGGCCAACACCCCCGCTCCGCACACCACAAGGCAGATGAAGACGATCGTGCTCACGTGTCGAAAACGGACGCTCCCCTTCGTCCATTCTTACGGAGGGTTACCGTCCGCCCGCGCTGCGAATTCGCAACGCTTCCACACCGCCCTCCATGTAAAGTTCTAGCGAGATCGGGGACGTTTTGCCATCCCGGAGCATCCGCGACGCGGAGCACGTCGCGACGCATGAACCGTTGCGCTTGCCCTTTGACGGCGGTGTCCCTACAAAAACGGGGACGGTCATGCGTGGCGGAGCTTCACGTGCCGGCCGCGTGGTGGCGCTTCCGCGGGCCACGGGCGCCGATCCGACGACCACGCTGCTCGAGGGCTGCATCCGAGGGGATGGCGATGCCCGCCGGCAGCTCGTCGAGGAATACAGTGGAATTGTATCCTACGGCGTCCTGGTAATTTTTCAGCAGTTCGGTCGTCCATATCGCAAAGAGGAGATCGAGGATCTCTGCCAGGACGTCTTCCTCGCACTGTTCGACAACGACGCCCGAAAGCTCCGGCAGTACCAGGGTCGAAACGGCTGTTCCCTGGCGAGCTGGCTCCGGGTGGTCGCGAACCGATTCACCATCGACCGCCTGCGGCGGGAGGGGCGAACGGTCTCGCTCGATGATCCGGAGAGCGGGGAGAGCTGGCGGATCCGCGAGACTCGGCCGGATTCCCGACCGGGACCGGAACCACAAGTCGAAGCGGCAGAGAGAGCCTCGAAAGTACGGGGGCTGGTGTCCCAGCTTCCGCCAAAAGACCAAATGTTCGTGCAGCTCTTCTACTTCCAGGGCCTCCCGATCGAAGAGGTGGCGAGCACCATCGGAATCACGACGAACGCGGCCTACGTGAGAAAGATGAGACTCCATCAAAAGCTCCGGAAGCTGGTCACCACCCAGTACGGGAGTGGGCTCTAGGTGGCGAAAGCCGTCGACACGAGCCTCGAGGCCGTCCGTGCGATGGTCCGCGACGCGTTCCTCGACACCTCCGTCGAGTGGGACAACGACCCCGCGCTCTATGACGCGCACCCGACGGAGTACGAGGTCGCGAGCTATCTCGACCGCGGTCTCGACGAAGCCGCAGAGGCCGAGTTCGAGCGCCATGTCGCCTTCTGTGCGCCTTGCGCGGAGGAGCTCGTCCTCGCGAGCCGCACGGCCGCGGGACAACGCCGGCGCGAGAAGTCGTCCTACTGGCGGATGGCGGCGGGAATCTCGCTCGCGATCGGCAGCCTGATCGCGGCGGTCCTCGCGGGACGCTCGGTCGGCGGCTACCTCGAAGGCGCGCTCGTCGCGGGGCTCGAAGCCGGTCTCGGCGGCAAGTCTTCCGTCGACGGCGTCTCGATCTCGCTTCTCGGCGGACCGAAGGTCGATCTCGACGGTCTCACCGTGCGCGACCGCGCGGGCGGCGATCCGCTGGTCGCAGCGCCCTCGGCGCACCTCGACGTCGATCTCGCCTCGCTCGGCAGCGGCCAGCTCTCCGGCGATCTCGAGCTCGACCGTCCCGTGTTCAACCTCGTTCGCGACGCTTCGGGTCGCGTGAACCTCGATGCGCTCCTGCCGAGCTCGGCCGGCATCCGCGGCCTCTTCGCCGAGGCGGCGAAGGGCGCCGTGCGCTCGGTCAGCATCTCGGACGGTACGATCCGGATCGTCGATCGCAGCGGAACGACTCCGCGCGAGGTCCGCATGGCGGACGTCGACGCGAAGATGACGGACCTCTCCGGCGATCGGCCCGCGACCGTGCGCGCCCGCGCGGGCCTCGAGTCGAGCGACCAGAACCTCTCGGTGGTCGCGCGCGTAGGACCGTGGGGCAACGGCGTCGTTCCGAAGTACGATCTGACGGAGGTCACGCTCGACGCGGTGCCGCTCCGCGCGCTCGTCGGTCACGCGGTGCGCGGCGGGCTGACCTACGCGGGCCGGCTGCAGACGGCCGGCGACGGCTGGGACCAGATCAGCTCGAACGTCTCGGGCAGCGGCAGGATGCAGGTCGTCTCCGGAGCGCTCGTCGGGCGGAACCTGCTCGCCGAGACGGTGAAACCGCTCCTCGCGGCGGAAGGCGATCCCGCGCCGCATCTCGGCGCGCTGCTGGCTCGCCGCGACACTCCCTTCGACGAGATCTCGACTCCGGTGGTCGTGCGGCGCTTCGGGCTGCAGGCCACGGGGCTCGTGGCGCGCGGCGAGGGCTTCGAGGTGCGTGGCGGCGGGACGCTCGAGGGCTCGGGCGCCGTCGACTTCAACGGCACCCTCGCGGTCGCCCCCGAGCTCGCTTCCGAGCTGATCGCGGTCGCACCGACGGCGGGCGCGCTCCTCGACGAGAACGGTGAGCTCGCGATCCCGTTCGAGGTCGCCGGCACCTGGCCGGACGTGAAGGCGCGCGTCGACGTCGAGCTGCTCGCGAATCGCACGCTCGAGCGGCATCGCCTCGCGATCCTCTGGCTCGCACCCTTCGCTCTGCCGAGCGCCGACGCAGGCTGATTCGCCGGATCGTCACCGCGCTCGGTCTGGTCCTCGGCCTCGCGCTCGCCGTCGCGACACAGACGGGCTGCAGCGCCGCGCCGAAGGAGTCGAGTGCGGCTTCCGCGCGGACGTCTCGCACGGCGCCCGGGCGCACGGCGGACACGAAGGCGGATCCGCCCGTCCCGCTTCCGCTCCGGCTCGAGAGCTTCGTCGATGCCGGCTCGCGCGGCTCGCTCGCGGAAGCGGCCGAGCGTGCGAGGGCGGCGCTTCGCGGCGAGGGATCGCGGGAGAAGCAGATCCTCGCGCGAGTCGTCGCAGTCGCTCGAGACGACAGGCGGCCCCTGGAAGCGACGCTCGCGCGCGAATTCGTCGCAGGACCGACGGTGCCGATCCTGCTCACGGGGTACTACGAGCCGACGCTTCAGGCTCGCACGCGACCCGACGCGCGGTTTCGTCATCCGGTCCATGGACCGCCGTCCGGGTCCCGGGGGCCCGGCGTCACGCGCGCGCAGATCGAGTCCGGTGCGCTCGAAGGTCGCGGGCTCGAGCTCTTCTGGGTCGACGATCCGATCGAGCTCTTCTTCCTGCACGTGCAGGGCTCGGGTCGTCTCGAGCTTCCGGACGGACGGATCGTCCGCGTCGGCTACGCCGCGAGCAACGGGCAGCCGTACCGCTCGATCGGCTCCGAGCTCGTCGCGCTCGGCGTCTTCACGCCCGCGGAGGCGACGGCGCCCGCGATCAAACGTTGGCTTCGTACGCACCCGGCCGAGGTGCAGGGGCTCCTCCAGAAGAACGCGCGCTACATCTTCTTCCGGATCCTCGACACGCCCGCCGATCTCGGGCCGCCCGGCTCGCTCGGCGCGTCGCTCGTGCCCTGGCGCTCCGTCGCCGTCGACCCGGCGGTGACGAACCCGGGAAGCGTCGGTCTCCTCGTCGCGCCGCTACCGGACGGACGCGAGCTCGCGCACTTCGTCGTCGCGATGGACGGCGGCGCCGCGATCCGCGGGCCCGCGCGGCTCGACCTGTTCCTCGGTCCGGGCCTCGCCGCGGAGACGCTCGCTGGCGAGCTCCGCTCTGCGGCGCACGTCGCCTGGCTCGCTCCGCGCCGCTGAGGCGCGAGCCGGGGTCACTCCGCCGGCGGCTCTCCGCAGCCTGCGCGTGGTGTGGGCTCGCCGAGGTGCGAGCAGCACGACGGCGGCGTCGAGGTGCTGCTCGGCGTTCCATCGGGGCAGATCGCGCCTTCCCAGCTCACGTCCGTCAGGTCGGCTTCGGCGAAGTTCACGAACGTCAAGTTCGCCTCGCGCAGATCGGCGCGTGCGAGGTCGGCTTCGCGCGCGTCCGCGCCGACGAGCACCGCGCGGAGCAGATTCGCGTCTTGCAGGTTCGTCTCGCGGATCTCGGCGCCCGCCAGGTCGGCGGAGATCAAGTCCGAGCCGTGCAGGTCGGCGCCGCGCAAGCGCGCACCGGCGAGGAGTGCTCGGTTCAGACGGATCTCGCTCAGGTCCTCGTCGTCGAGGCGCTCACGCTCGAGGTCGCAGCCGTCGAGGCGCGGGAGGAAGTCCATCCAGTTCTCGTCCTCGCAGCGCGTCTCGCGGCGGCCGCACGTGCGATCGTCCTCGTCGCTGTTGTCGCCGCTCGGGCAGAGCGTGTTCGCCCAGAGCACGTCCGTGAGAACCGTCGTCAGGATGTTCGCGCCGACGAGGTCCGCGTTCGTCAGGTCCGCACCGACGAGGCTCGCGTCCGTCAGGTCGGCGCCGTTCAGCAACGCACCGACGAGGAGCGCGCCGTCGAACGAGGTCTCGTCGAGCTCCGCACCGCCGAGGTTCGCACCGCTCAAGTCCGCGCCCGCGAAGCTCAAGCCGCGAAGATCCTCTCCCTTCAGGTCGACGCCGGCGAGGAGGCACTCGTCGAGGATCGGGGCGAAGTCCGGCCACGTCGTGCCGTTGCAGAGGATCAGATGATCGGCGCACGTTCCGCCCAGGTCGTCGCTCCGCTGTCCGTCGGGACACGTCGTCCCGCCGTAGGTTGCGTTCGTCACGCGCGCGCCGGTGAGCTTCGCGCCACTCAGGTCGGCTTCCGTGAGCACGGTGTTGCGGAGGTCGGCGCCGCGGAGGTCCGTATCGTCGAGGAGCGCTCCCGTGAGGTCGGCGGCGAAGAGATCGGCGCGGATGCCCGTCGCACCGGTCAGCGTCGCGTTCTGCATCTCCGCTTCGAAGAAGCCCGACTGCATGAAGTCGGCGCCGGAGAGGTCGGCTCCCCGGAGATTCGCCTGGCCGAGCTCGCAGCGCGGCAGCGAGGCTCCCGAGAGGTCGGCGTTGCTCAAGTCCGCGTCGCTCAAGCTCACGTTGGTGAGCGAGGCGCCCGCGAGCCGCGCGCCGCTCATGCGTGCCCCGCCGAGACGGACGTCCTGGAGGACGGCTTCGGTCAGATCGGCGCCTTCGAGGTTCGCCCCCGTCGCGTCGACGCCCCGGAGCGTCGCTCCGGCGAGGTTCGCGCCAGCGAGCTCGCAGCCGGCCAGGTTCGGAGCGAGATCCTCCCAGTTGCTCGCGTTGCAGACCGTCGGACTCGGGGACGGGCTCGGCGTCGGTCCCGGCGGAACGTCGCTGCCGCCGCCACCGCCCCCGCCGCAGGCGAGAGCGCCGATCGCCAGGGCCGTCGCGAGGACGGCGCGGACGCAAAGCTGCATGCTTCTGGGGAAGATGTCCGTCATGACGCACCCTCGCTCGCGAGGGCGTTTGGCCGGGACGCCCGCGATCGGCAGGAAGCTTAGAGCGTCGCCGGAAAACGGGTCAAGCGCGCAATCGATCCTTGTAAGGAGCAGTGGAGATGTCCGGTGCATAAGCACTCGGAGATGTCCGCCCTGCTGGGTACGAGCGCGGATGGAGAGATACCACCGCGCCGTGGCCCGAGAGGCCAGGGCGATGACCAAGAAGGAA
>Ga0194131_10001192_pt1 | contig 44829 bp, 49 predicted proteins | sample TA2KigO120mmetaG_FD_148631 | JGI IMG/M metagenome (GOLD analysis project Ga0194131, IMG submission 148631) | Freshwater microbial communities from Lake Tanganyika, Tanzania - TA2015053 Kigoma Offshore 120m | ecosystem: Environmental > Aquatic > Freshwater > Lake | place: Tanzania: Lake...
GTAAATTTCAAACAAAGACATAAAGAATTAATAACAAAATTATCATCAAAACCAAAATTTTTTTTGTTTTTACATTATACTGAAATTCACAAAAATCTTGTTAGAGAAGTTGTCAAAAAATACAAACAAGAATCAATTGATGATGGTTTTTTTACCGCACAACAAGAAAATAATCACAGATACAATCTTTACCTACCTTCTTGCGACGATTACATGCGAACTATAATAGACACATTAGAGAAAAATAATATTCTTAATAAAACTATTCTTATTTTCTTTTCTGATCATGGAACAAGCATAGGAGAAAAAAAAGGCGAAAAATTCTATGGCGTTTTTGTGTATGATTATACAATAAATGTATTTTGCATTATTCATATACCAAACGAATCGCCAAAAGTTATTAATACTCATTGCAGAACCATCGATATTTTTCCAACCATAGTAGAATTTGCTGGAATCAATTTAGGTAATAAAATACAAAAAATTCAAGGCGAGAGTCTTTTGCCTCTAATTAAAAATTCTAACAATGTGAATAGAGAAATTTTTGTTGAAACAGGAGGATTATACGGTCCTTGGCCATCAGCTAAAAAGCATAATGTCTTTTGCGTACGAATAAACAACAAAAAACTGATTTACAACGATACTCCAGAAACATGGGAATTATATGATCTTGAAAAGGATCCACAGGAATTAAACAATATTTATAATGACAAATCCGATGAAATAAAAAATCTAAAGAAAAAACTGATATTTTATTTGAAAGAAAACAACATAAGAACAAAATTAACTTAATCTTTTTACTTTGAAGGATTTAACTTATTTAATTCTTCATTAAGAATATTTGCAATTATCTTATTTCCTTGTTTTGAAAAGTGACCTCCGTAATTGTTAGGATCAGAATATAATTCATCTAAATTTTTTTGGTTAATTAAATAATCGGTTAAATCTATCACACAGAGATTATCTAATCTTTTAATTTCCAAGAGAGTATTCTTATAAAAATGAAAATTTTTACGGATAAAATTAACATCGTCTTTTTGAGGCAAAAAAACTAAAACTAATGTGGCATTTTTTTCTTGCATAATCTTAATGAATTCTTTTATAATTTCTTTTAAAAGCATTATTGCAGATGGATCCTGATATAATTTAATTCTCCAATTTAGGTTAATTCTCATAATAGTTCGCATTGGGTTCCATTCAATATTGGAAACATCTTTCTTGAGTTTTTTATAAATTTGAATTAGAAGTATCCAATAGATAATAGAAAAATTACGTTTAATATTTTTTAAAATTGTGATAGAATAAGGAAATCTAATTTTTTCTTTTTTAAATTTATTATGATAAAAAAAATCATTTTCCTTAATTTGATCCAAATATTTCTCGTAATGAAAAAACTTTGACTCATGATCAATAGGATTTTTAATTAATCGCAAATTATTTTCAGTTAGAATGAACCGTGGTTTGAAACCAAAAGTATTTCCATATTCATAATAGTGTTTCCATATACTCAAAATTCTACTAATAGTATCAGGAACTATTCCAATAATTACAATTTTTGTCTTATTTTTTGGATATTCACGTTTTAGTCTCAACAATGTTTGATCTAATCCATAATTACCAACTCCAAAATTCAAAATGTTGGTATGCTGAAGTTCAGATAGATAACATTCCCATGTTTCATCATCATTAACTTGACGACAAAATGTAAATGAATCTCCATAACAAGATATTCTAGATTCCAAATTTTCAAAATTAGGATTAGTTCTAGCCCCAATTGAGTTAATAGTCCATTTTGTAGATCCCTCTTTTCCGTTCTCTATATGAAAAGTATTAGGTTTCCTTACCCATCCAAATTCAGAATCATATCCATGAGAAATAAATTTTTTTAATCCGGATTCTGATAATGTCGGCTTTTCATCTTTATCTGTTATGAGCCATGAAAATCTTTTATTTACATACAAAATTATTTTACATAATATTAATTCAGTTAGTGTATAAGCAATTAAAATTTCAACGATTATATTGAATATATCTGGAATCATTATATTAATAACTAAAACATTATGCTGTAATTCTTTTTATACCATATATCATCACATTAAGCTTCCATCAGTTATCCTTTTAATTCAATTATTCTAGCGAATTTATAAATCGCTCTTTAATTGTTACGGCATCTAATTCGACCCTTTTACTCCTTTTTCTGCTTTTTTTAATTCGTACAATTATCAAAATTGGCCCAATAATATTTTTTATATTGCTGAGAATCTTTTCTAATCCATTTCTAGTGGAAGTTTCAAATACTTTGTAGTTAGCGAATCTCGCTAAGTTTTTCATATCTATACTTCGAAATAATGTAGGTTGACCACCAGTTGATTCATGAGAGTTATTATCAAATATTACATGAACAAGATTTTTTTGTTTTAATCCTCCTATCGTAGCTAAAGAACCAAAATTCATCAATATGTTACCATCACCATCGAATACAAAAATTCTTTTTTTTGGATTTTTAATTGCAACACCTAACGCAATAGATGACGCTAATCCCATAGAGCCAATCATATAAAAATTAGATTCTTTATCAAATAACTCGAATAAGTCTCTGCTAATATATCCATTAGCGGCTACAATAGAATATTTTTTTAATCTGTTTGCAAGTATACTAATAGCTTCCTTTCTATTCATCAAAAACCCGTTTAATAATCAAACAACAAGAATTTCCTTTTTTAACTTGATTTAATGCCCATACACAACATTCTTTCCAATTATTTTCCAAAATTATTTTTGATGGAAGTTCTAGTAATTTAATTAGTTGTGGTTGAATAATACCAATTTTTCTATGTTCTGGAGCATCATTTCTTAAATATCCTCTCCATCCTAGCAGAAAGATTAAAGGAATTTTATAGAGTTGAACAAGTGAAGTAATTGTACTTATCGAATTAGCAAAACCAGCATTTTGCATGAAAACAAGTGAAGTATTTTTAGAGAGTGACATGCCTACAGCAATGCCTATTGCTTCCTCCTCTTTATTAACAATGAGAATCTTTTTTTTAATTAACCCTTCGTCTAAAAAAAATTTCATTGTTGAATCAGGAACACCTATAAAATTTTCAACACCATGTTCTAGTAAAAAATTAAAAATTTGTCTTTGAGTTTTTTCTTTCAAGTGTTATGTCCTATATTTTTAAGCTTACTTTGAATATTTTTTTCCTCATCTCTAATTTTATCTAATTCTTGTAGTTTAAAAATGTCATACATAGACGCCATTTTGCTTTTTACATCGTTAAGACTCTGTGCAACTGAAAGTTCTTTTACAATATCAGTTATTGCTGCATAAGCTGCTAGTACAGTTTGATGGGCATAGACTACAATTTTAATTTTATTTGATATTAATTCATTTAATGTCACACTTGGATATGCAGTTGGAACAATAACTAAGGGAATGTTTCCCTTCCATTTTTTACTAAAATTAAAAATTTCATCTGGTGTATTTTTTTTTGAATGTATAAAAATAGCATCTGCACCAGCTTCTTCATACGCTTCAGCTCGTTGAATTGCTTCATTGATACCTAGGCCTGCAATAAGCGCTTCTGTTCTTGCAATAATCATAAAATTTGGATCTTTCTTAGCATTTTTTGCAGCTAATAATTTTTCCATGAAATTCTGTTTTGAAATTAAATCTTGATTTCCTTCATAAAAAAGACTATTCTGTTTAGGAAAGCGTTTGTCTTCAATACAGATAGCAGCTATCCCAGAACTTTCGAATTTTTTTACCATGTATGCAACATTTAGTGGTCCACCATATCCAGTGTCACAATCAGAAATAACAGGTATATTACATCGTTCTACCATATTTTTTGATGCTTCCAGAAATTCTGTCATAGTCATAATGCTTGCATCAGGTAAAGCGCGTGTAGCAGTGATCCCAAAACCTCCAGCCCAGATGGCATCAAAACCGTGTTTTTCTACAATTTTGGCAGACATGGCATCATACGCTCCAGCTACTTTAACAATATCTAAGGTTTCTAATTTCTCATGCAGTAATTTCGTCATAGAATTCATTTTAAATGATAATTTTTTCATGTATTATTTAGTTTAACCTTTAATTAGTTATCTAAACTAAAAATATGTGTACACAATAAAACAACCATCTAAAATCATATTTGGAAAACATTCAGCAAAATCATATAAGTTCTTAGATGATTGCTTACTAATTACTACAAAAGGCACACAAAAAAGAGGTCATGTAGATTATCTTGGTTTAGAGACAAATTATATATTTAATGGTGTGGAACCAAATCCCGCAATAGAAACCGTCGAAGAAATTATTTCAGCTTTTAAGAATGTCAAAATATCTCAAGTGATAGGTCTTGGTGGTGGTAGTGTATTAGATGTTGCCAAATATGTAAGTTATAAATTACATAAATTTAAAATTATGATTCCAACAACTTTTGGAAGTGGGAGTGAGGTAACAGCTATCTCAGTTTTGAAAGTTAATGGTAGAAAAAGAAGCTTTCACGATAACAATCTACTTGCAGACATTGCTATAATTGATCCTTATTTTATAAAGAACTCACCACAAGAAATTATAAAAAATTCAGCTATTGATGCGGCAGCACAATGCACAGAAGGTTTTGATAGTAAATTAGGTAATCAATATACACAATTTCTCTGCAAAAAAGCATTTGAAATTATTGAAAATGCAATACTAAATGAGAATTATGAATTGTTGCCATTTGGCTCATTATTAGCAGGATTAGGATTTGGCAATTGTTCAACTACTCTTGGTCATGCAATATCTTACGTCTTTTCAAATGAAGGAATTTCACATGGTCATGCACTAGCTTTTACAACAACTGTAGCACATAGATTTAACAATTCTATTTTTTATGAACGATTTAAAACTTTAGTGCACAAATTAAAATTTTCTAATATTATATTACGTGGCAATTTACATGAAGCTAGTGAGCTAATTCTAACCGACAGAAAACATTTAGACAATAATCCAAAGGTAGTCACAAAAAACGATTTAATTTATTTACTAAATATTATCAATTCAGGTAATGCGCTAGAACAATTTTAATTCAAAATTTTTAGCTATTACAAATAAAAATCTTATTTCTAAAAATAACAAGACAATTATTAGCTAGTGAACTTGATATATGTGAAATATATATCAAAAACATGAAAAATATTCCTGGTTTTAGAACATGGTTTTATTTCAGAATGGGGTGGGCTACCTACTTTGCTTTTATTATGGCAGCCATTAACACATTAACTGTTACATATTACCTTGCAATTGAAAAATATCCTACTCTTGTAACAATATTTCCAAATTTTATAATATATGTGATTATTATTACTACAATAGGCATTCCACTCTTAGTACTTGTTGGATATGTTCATTATAAAAGAACAGTAGCCTTCAAATCGGAGATTGATGTTCAAATTGAAAGTAATCCATATCAACGTAGATACGTTGTTAATATAGATATAATTCTGAAATTAACATTAAAGATGCATGAAATGTTACTTAAAATATCAAAAAATGAAAAATTTACAGAGCAAGAATTAGAAGAAATCTTTAACCTTCATAAGGAGCTTAAAACATTTACAGAAAATAGAAAGTTTCTAGATAACAACGATATGGAATATTTGCATAAAAAAATCGTTAATAGCTAATTTAACATAAATTTACAAATAACATATTATGAAAAAACATTAAAATGATAAAAACATAATAATCAAAATAATAACAAGTATAGAAAATGTTATTTCAAACCCAGGAATTATTAGACAACATTACTTACAAAAGATCGTTACATGATAAAGGCAGACAATGGTTCATAGAACACCCAAAACTTAACCCCTATAGATTTTCTTTTAAAAAAATATTTCAAATAGCAACTAGTAGAATAAGAACACTTCCTGATTTTCTGATCATAGGAAGTAGTAAATCCGGTACTACTTCTCTATATAGTTATTTAAGACAACATCCAAATGTTTTCGCTGAAACAAACATACATTTTTTTGAATACATTCTAAGCAATAACATTCTTTGGTATAAATCACATTTTCCAACGAATATTTACAAATTATATATTAAATGGAAGACAAGACATGATCTTTTATCAGGAGAACACGTGGTTTCTCATTTATTCCATCCACTTGTTCCTCAACGAGTAAAAGAAATAATTCCTACCGTCAAGCTTATTGTACTTTTAAGAAATCCTGTCGAAAGAGCATATTCCCATTATCAAATGCTTGTAAGAAATCATTTAGAACGAAGATTCTTTATAGATGCGCTAAGAAGTGAATTAAAAAGAATTGAAATAGGGCAAAAAGAACCCAAATTAAAAATTAACAATCCTGATTTTGATAATGCTGTAAGTTTTTCATATCTAAGACATGGAATTTATGTTGATAAACTAAAACATTGGATGAATTTTTTCCCAAAAGAACAATTTTTAATATTTTCTACTGATGAATTAAACAGTAACCCAAAATATGTTATACAACAAACTTTCGATTTCCTGAATTTACCTCCTTTTGAAATAAAGAACTTAGAAAAACAAAATGTTGGAAAATATGAAAAAATAGATGAAGAAACAAAAGAATTTCTGATTAAATTCTATAAACCTCATAACGAAAGATTGTATCAATTATTAGACCGAGATTTACATTGGAATAATAGTAATAAATAAAACAACATAAATAAATATCAAATAATCGTGATTCAATGGAAAACATAGAAAAAATAAGAATTGGAAAAAATTTTCTTGGGTTATTAAATGACTTAAAACGTAGGCCTGAAGACGCTGCAACTGAATTAGGACTTCCACTTGATTATATTTTAGATATAATTAAAGGAAAAAAAGAACTAAGTTCAGATATTATTAAAAAAGCTACAGAAGTGTGGCCGATTAATCACCGTGATTTTTTCATCATTCGCGATGATTGTTATAATGGAGTTAGAATTATGAGAAGAGATGAGTCTGAAAAAAGTAGTCGAATAATGAGTAGGGCTGGTTACCCTTATTATGAATATAGGGATACTGCGATGAGTTGTGTAGGACCATTTAGGCCTGAATGGATTAAAGAATTATGTATTGTTGGCGATAATGAACCAACTAATCAAGATGTACAATGGAATAATGGTCATTTTATGCACCAATTTACGTATTTTATAGGCGATGTAAATTTTTATTATATTGGCCATGATGGTGAAAAAAAAGTAGCCGTAATGCGTACTGGAGATTCTAATTATATTACTCCATTCACTCCCCATTCTTTTGCTACTAGAAAAGGTTCATCAACAAACGGTTTAATTTTAGCGTTGACTTATGGAAATAACTTGATGGGTGATGCCCAACAAGAATTGTCTGCATTAGGAAATGAACTTGGGCCTGAATTTGTTTTAGATTTTTCATCTACTGAAAAAGCTATTGCATCTCTACTATATTTTCACCTAAAAAATTCTAGCGTAGGAATAGAAGAATTATCAACTAGAACAGCAATAAGCGTTACAAAAATAAAAAATTTTCTAGATGCTAGTTCTACTCCCTCACATAATGAATTAAAAAGTATCGCAAAAGCACTTGATATTAATCTAAGAGATTTATTCCCTTATGATGAAATTAATGCTCGAGTAATTATACAAAAATATGAAAATGCCAAACACTGGTTTTATCCTGATTTTTCTAAATCATATGAAATGATAGAGCTTGCTTCAACAGTAAATTTACCATATTCTAAAGCTTTAGAAATTAATATACTGAATAATAATGGCGTCGATTTAGATTTGAAAGTAGGACTACATCAATATGGTTATAATGTTGGAAAAAGTGACGTTCAACTAAACTGGAAAACTAATGATAATAATTTTAGTGAATTTATTCGTCCTGGTGATTCTTTTTATATTAAACCATTCGTTAATCATAGTTTCAGAGGAAAAGGAAAGCTTTTAGTTTTAAGAATTGGCGGAAAAATAGCAGGTGAATCTCAGCTAGAATTATCTCTAATTGGCAAAGAAAATGTAGAACGTGCTATAAATGAAACAATGCAGTGGTTTGATCCTGAAGGGAAAAACTGAAAAAATTCTAACAAATATTACAAATTTTTATAAAAGTTTTAAAAAATTTTCTTAGCTCTTTCTAAATCCTGAATTGTATCAATTTCACACCATTTACCATCAATAAATAATGGCTCAACACTAATTCCTTTATCTATTAATTCTTGAATTAAATCAGTAAGATATGCTTCTTTAATTGAATTTGCATTATGAAATTTTACCTTATGTGAACTCAATTTTTCAAAAGTATTTTTAATTATCAATGAACCTTTTTTCGATAATTTCATTAAACCTATAAATTCACCAATTCTTTGAAACCTTTCTTTTTTTTGAATATTTTTTTTTATTTCAACAATTTTATTATTATTCAATAACACATTTTCAGCTTCAGAAGGTGGATGCTGTGTTCTTCCAACATATGCTTTTTCCCAATTCAAGTCAACTGCAATTCCAATATCTCCACTATAATCTAACAATTTGTAAAGAATTCCTTTTTCAAAAATTATGTCACCGTACGAAATAATCGTGGGTTCAGTAAGTTTTTCTTTAGCACAATATAATCCCTGATAAATATTTGTAGTTTCATACTCATAATTGTTGATATAGGTAATATCTGGAAAATTTACTCTATGGTTATTATAACCAGTGACTACTGTAATATCTGTTACATTACAGTTTCTAAAAGTATCAATTTGCCATTCTAAGAAACTTTTCCCATATAACTTCACCATACACTTTGGAATCTCATTTGTCAAGGGACGAAGTCGTTCTCCTGAACCGCCTGCAATAATTATTGCCTTCAAATTTTATGTTCTACCCATCCAAATTGCAATTTACTGACTTTCATATAATTCTTGGAATAAATTTCAAAATTAAGTGATATTTGTATATTGTTTGAGAAATTTAGAATAACTCTCAATTATTGTATTATGAAGAAGTCCATTTGTTGATAAGATGCCATTTTCGTGATTTAACATATATGTGTTATATTCTAATTCTTCTCCCTTCATATCTGTCATTTTTCCACCAGCTTCAGTAATCAAACAATATGAAGCACAAGTGTCCCATTGTTTGATTTTATTAGTGGTTGTAAAATATAATTCTGCATCTCCAGAACATATGTCTATAATCTTTAGCGAGCTCCCTCGTTGGATCAACACTTTTTTCATAGTATTGATAAATTTTTTCTCTGGTTCAGATAAATGATATCTGCTTCCTACAACTCTACATTTTTCTAAACTAGAAATATCACTCACACTCAATTTTTTCCATTTTTTTTCTACTAACTGATATGCACCTTCTTTTTTTTGTGCAACATATAATTTGTTTTTAGTTGGCCAATAAATGATACCTAATACAGGCTTATGACCATACACTAACGCGATCATTATGGTAAATTCACCAGTTTTATTTATGAAATCAGAGGTACCATCTAAAGGATCTACGATCCATATTTTATCATGAATTAATCTATTGTTATCAGCGTCTTCTTCTGACAGTAGAGGTATATTGGTTTTTGACAGCATGTTATGTATAGTTTCATTACTTTTGATATCAGCCTCAGTGATGGGTTCGTTATCTTTCTTTAAAGACGAGTTAAATTCGCTTTCATAAATTTTCATAACATCTTTACCTGCTTGAATTGCAGCATCAATTGCTATCGACGTTTCTGCTAATTTGGTAGTAAATGGTAACGTTATAGTCATTATCACACTTCGTTCAATAATAATTTAAGATAACTCATAAAATAGGTAATTTTACGATATCAATTTTCGTGATTTAAGGTAGTCCAATATTTTTTTAACATTTTCTTCAATTGACGATTTTTCTGTATCTATTATTATTTCTGGATTTGTAGGAATTTCATAAGGATCGTTAATACCGGTAAAATTTTCTATTTCACCACTTCTGGCTTTCTTATACAAACCCTTATCATCTCTTTTTTCACATGTTTCAAGGGAGCATTTAAGATAGGTCTCAAGAAACCTGTTATCATTAATTATTGTTCTAGCAGTTTTTCTGCTCTCATGATATGAACTGATCATAGCGGCACAAACCGGTACATCATGTTTTAGTAGCAGCTTTGCAATATTTGCAACTCTAATAGTTTGGGACAACCTAGCTTCTTTGGTAAATTCATAAGGTCCAAGCCAATCATAAAGCTGATCGCCATCCAACACTTCCATGTTGGGAATTACATCTTGCAATCTTCTTGATATGGTTGATTTTCCAGAACAAGGAAGTCCAGTCATCCACAATACAAAACTCATAACAACTTTCTAATTGTCATCTATTTAATCTATCAAATTTTCTACACAGTTAGAATAGATTACAAAAAATGAAAACTGGTAATTAACAAATAATTGTTCGATTAATATAATAACAGCTGATAAAATTAAAAAACGATCTTGGCATCACTTCAAAATACTATATACTGGATTAATGTTAAAGGACCAAAACAGCTTGCAACATTAAATTTAATAAAAGGCACAAAAGTTCTAAATGAAAAACTAGTAAAAAAAGACGGTCAAGAATACCGAATTTGGAATCCTTTCAGAAGTAAACTTGGTGCAGCCATAATAAACGGAATAGAAATAATGCCTATAACGGATACCTCGAAGGTCTTATGTATTGGAATAACTAATTGCGTAACAATAAGTCATATTTCAGATATAGTTAAAAACGGTAAAGTTTTTTGTGTTGAACCTAGTGTTATAAAAGCACAATATCTTTTAAACAAAGTCACTTCAAAAAGAAAAAATGTAATTACTATAAAAGGTGATTTTAGAGATCCAAAAAATTATTCACCAAAACCAGAAAAAGTTGATGTTGTATATGTTGATGTGCCAGTAACAGATAAAGCTGACATTGCTATTTTGAATTGTAAAGAACATCTTCAAAGTGATGGTTATTGTATAATGGTAATAGAAACTAGTAGCATATCTTTAACAAAAGAACCAAGTAACGAAAATCAAGAAAATATACGAAAGTTTCGTTCTTCATCTTTTGAAATAATCCAAGAAATTCCTTTAATTAATTATCACTACACATATAGTATTATCATTACAAAGTGGGAGAATGAGTAATTTACACACCAACCAATAAATAAAATTAAACAATCTTTTAAAGAAAACAAGTGAACTGATTTTGATTGTCTCGATTCATCAACCTAATTATTTAGCATGGTCTGGATTTTTTCATAAATTATTACATAGTGATATATTCGTAATTTTTGATGATGTCCAGTTACCTAGAGGGAAAAAAAATAACTTTATAATTAGAAACAGAATTAAAACTGAAAGCGGAGCTAAATGGTTAACTATACCAGTCAAAGATAAGAGTAAATTATTACCAATAAATCAAGTTCAAATAAACAATAATCTCAATTGGAGAGAACGACATTGGCATTCCCTAGAAAATAATTATAAAAAAACTCCTTTTTTTCATGATTATAAGGTTGATTTTCAACAAATATTCGAACAGGAATGGGATCTTTTAACTGATTTGAATGTTATGATAATAAAATTATTCATGAAAATTTTAAACATACGTACAATGTTAGCTTGGTCATCTGAAATTAATGTTGAAGAAACCGGAACTGAAAAAATATTAGCTATATTAGAAAAATTAAATGGTGACAAATATCTTAGTGGCTCAGGACCAGGTTCAACAAAATACTTGGCTGGTAAAGAAAAATTATTTGAAGAAAAAGGAATTGAGATCATTTATCAAAAGTTTGAAGAACCTGTTTATCCTCAACAATTTGGTGCATTCATACCAAACCTTAGCTTATGTGATATGCTTTTTAATGTAGGTAAAGAAAAAACTATGCAATTTTTGAGTGTTTGATTTGGCAGATTTATTGATCACAGGTGCTGTAGGTCAAGTAGGAAGATTCCTTATCAGAAAATTATTTTCGAAAAACATTAATTTTTCAGGGATTGACATAACTACAGAAAAAAATTTATCTCCTTTTGAACTTTTAAGAGCTGATATAACAAAAAAAATTGAACTTGAAAAAATTAAACACAAACTCCTGCACTACAAAACTGTAGTGCATCTTGCAAGTACAACTAATTCATATCAGGATGTGACAAAATACGGTATAGCTAGTATAGATCTTAATATTCATGGAACCTTAAATTTGTTAGAATATTTGCCAAATTTGGAACATTTTTGTTATGCTAGTTCATATATGGTATATGGTATTCCATTCTCAAATCCTATTTCAGAAGAGCATCAGACAAACCCACTTAATATTTATGGAACAAGTAAATTAATTACTGAAAAATTTTTACAAGTTTTTGCATTTAAAAGAAAAATTAAGCTAGGAATACTGAGATTCATGGGAATTTATGGTTTAGAAAAACCGTACGCAATACAAGCCATTCCAACTTTTATTAAGCTAATGGCTAATAATCAAAAACCAACTCTTTATGGAAATGGTCTAACACGAAGAAACCATATTTACATAAATGATGCTGTAAGTGCTATTTTATGTTGGTTAAGCAATAAAAAAAATGGAATTTTCAATATAGGTGGTCCTGATGCACCGACTAATGTAGAATTAGTGAATTTAATTAATGAAATTATGGGCAAAAACATTCAACCAATTTTTAAAAAATCAGAAAATATAGAGTATGATTTTATATCTGATTTTTCATTAGCTCGGAAAGAATTACAATTTGATCCCTTGACTAGAATTAAAGATGGTCTTTCAAAAACTGCCCAAAACTATCTTAAAAAAAATGAATATTAAATTAAATAACAAAAATATACTTATAACAGGCGGAACAGGACAAATAGGATCCTTTTTAGTAGAAGATCTAATCAATAGTAATGCGAAAATATCAATTCTTGGAAGAAACTCCACTAATTTAAAAGAACTTAAACCTCTTGTAGAATCTAACAAAATCAAATTTATCGAATACAATGTAACAAATGAAAAACATCTAGAATTAATTCATAAAGATCTAGCAAAGATAAACTATTTAGTTCATTTACGCGCAGCTATGTCACATCCATATCAAGGATCATTCGAAAATGCTCATTTTTACATTAATCTAAATCTTATAAACACTATCAAGCTGTTAAGTCTACTAAATAATATTGAAGGAATATTGTATTCAAGTAGCATATCCGTGTATGGAACTCCTACCTATTTACCAATTGATGAAAATTGTCCAACAAAGCCAATATCTTTTTATGGTTGTGCAAAATTAGGTGAAGAAAAATATTTACAACTATTTTGTAACTCAAAACATATTCCATTAACAATTCTTAGATATTCTGGCGTCTATGGTCCAAGGAATCGTACCAATCGAGCTTTGCCATCCTTTATTCATCATGCCTTAAATGATGAACCAATAACTCTTCACGGAAAAGGGAAAACTTTCATTGATTTGATTTACATATCTGATGTGATTAATGCTACAAAATTAGCTATGACAAAAAATGAAAACGATATTTACAATATTGGTTCAGGAATAAAATGTACTATTTATGAATTAGCACAAAAAATAATAGAATTATTGAATTCTAAAAGTAGGATAGTGCTTTCTGACAATGATAGAGACTTTAATTATGTTTATGATATTTCAAAAGCAAAAACAAAATTGGGTTTTTACCCAATAATTTCATTAGAACGTGGCTTGAAAAATGAAATTTTCTGGCATAAGGAAAACATCAAATAGTCAAAATAGGATGATATCACACAATAACATGCATAATTTTAAGAATGAACGTCTTTTAGTTATTGCACCACATGCAGACGATGAGGTATTAGGTTGTGGTGGATTAATCTCAAGGATTAAAAGTGATAGTGGAAAAGTGTACGTCCTAATATTCAACATAGGTTCAATTAAAGATACTCAAAACGAAAGATCCACTGAAATTTGGATTAAAGAAAACGCTGATGCCATGAAATATCTTAAAGTAGATGATTATGAAACAATTTTTAATTCCGCAGAAGATAATAGATATCTGGACACTAAGCCTCTTCATAAATTAATAAGTTTAATCGAAAATGATAGTAGGGTATCAATAGATAAAATAGAACCAACAATAGTTGCCATACCGACAGGATATTCTCATCATCAAGATCACATTCATGTTTTTAAAGCATGTATGGCAGCATTAAGACCTTTACGAACACCTCTATCTAATGTTGTCTTGTCCTATGAAGCTCCTGAACATAGCAGATGGTCATCTACAGGAATTTTTACACCAAATTTCTACGTAGATATTGAGAAACATTTAGAGAGAAAAATAAAAGCATTTTACAAGTACAAATCACAAATAAAAAGAGGAGGACGAGATAAACACTCTATTAGAAATCAAGCACAATATAGAGGTAAAGAAGTTGGTTGGAATGCTTGTGAAGCATTTTTTATTCACAGATTCGTAACATGATCTTTTTTAATAACAGTTAATACATTTAATTTGTCCATTTGATTTTTGATTCCAATGAATAGTTTTGAAAACTCTAATGTACTTGTAACAGGAGCTGACGGTTTTGTCGCTAGTCATCTTTGTGAACATCTTCATTCTGAAGGAGCAAATGTTATTGGGTTAATAAGAAGAAATTCTGGCGGTATTTTTAAAAATCTTGATGAAATAAAAGAAAAAATTAAGATAAAGTGGGGGGATACTCAAGACTTATCAATTGTTACAGAGATCACAAAAGATGTCGATTTTATTTTTCATCTTGCTGCTCAAAGTCATGTAGGTCATTCACTTTACAATCCATATGAAACTATATTTAATGACGTTATTTCGACACTTAACATTCTTGAAGCAGGGCGAGTAAATGATATAAAACGTATCATCCATGCTGGAAGTTCAGAAATTTATGGAAAGCCAGAATATGTTCCAATTGATGAAAAGCATCCTTTGCATCCAAGGAGTCCTTATGCTGCAGCAAAAGCTTCAGCAGAGAATCTCTTAGAATCATATTATTATACATACGGTTTACCTGTGGTTCTGTCACGCTTTTTTAATATATATGGTCCAAGACAGGGTATAGATCAAGTTATACCAAAATTCATTTTACAAACATTAAACAATAAAGATATCACAATATATGGAAATGGAGAACAAACCCGAGATTATACCTATGTTTCAGATGCAGTAAATGCATATTCTTTAGTAGGCATTACTCCCAAAATTGAAGGAAAGATTTTGAATTTTGGTTCTGGAAAAGAAATCCAAATTAAAAAATTAGCACAACTGATAATCAAATTCACCAAAACTAAAGGAAAACTTACATTCTCCAAACAACTACGAAGTGGTGAAACCCCACAATTATTATGCAAGTCTGATTTAGCAAGAAAACTTACAAAATGGAAGCCTAAAGTTAATTTGGAATCTGGATTGCTAAAAACAATTGAATATTACAAACAACGAAAACATTTAGTTTCAAATCTTCCATTCATGTTGTAACATTCTATAATTCATCATTTCCTCAATATTCCTGTAAATATCGGTGGTAGGTTTCCATCCATATTCTTTTCTTATTTTATCACTTAAAACTAACGGTGAACTCGGAATTTTTCTTTTTTCATTCAATTTTACTATTTCAATTATTTTACTAAAATTTTGGAAGGCAATAGTTGTTATAATTTCAGCAATTTCAGAAATAGTTTTTAATGTTCCTGTCGTTATATTGTAAACACGTTTTCCAGATGCATTTGTGGCTAAAATCTTCAATGCATTCATAAGATCTCTTTTGTATAGATAATCAACTAACTGAGTCCCATCACCATGTAACAAAATTTTTTTTTCTTTAAAAACAGAATTAACAAATTTTTCAATTGCACCTATATTTCCTATCATTGGGAAGTGACCATAACCAAAAATATTTGATAATCTAAGAATTGTGAAGTTAAGGTTACTGTTTCTTAGAATTTGTTCTTGTTCTAATCTAAATTTTCCATATAATGTCTCCGGATCTGGCATTGTTTCTTCAGTACATAGTTGTGAAGAGGGGTAAACGAAAACAGTAGATAATAGAAAAAAATGTGAAACTATTCCTTCTAATGATTTTATTAATTTAGAAAATTTTGTAATATTGATTTCATTATATTTACTAGGATTTTCCACACAACTAACAACACCACCAGTATCTATAACATAAAATATCAAATCTACGCTTTCAGACTCGTTTTTTAACAAATTTTTCGTGTGTATGTCACCATCAATAAGTTCAACATTAGGAAACTTAGTTTGGATCTGTGGAAAAAATTTCTTATTACCTATAACCTTGATATCGTAGTCATGTACAAAATTATAGACAATTTCAGAACCAATAGAACCTAACCCTGCTATAAGTATTTTTTTCAACAACAAAAATACCATCTAGGTATTTAGAAATCTTTGGAATGTAAAGAATTAATAAATTTCAGCAATATAATGAAGTAGAATTGTTTTCTGGAATGGAAATAGTACTTAAGCAGTTGCAAAATAAAGGAATCAAACTTAATAATCTACACACTGTCGAAGTTTTTGGTAGAACAGGAGAATGGCACACTAAAGTATACGCTGATAAAGTAAAGTCATTAGAAATTTGGGAAATTGATAGCGAATGGAAAAAACAACTAAAAAAAAATTTTCCAAATGCAAAAATACGAATTATTGACTCTATAAAACTCATTAATGAGAGTACAAATTTACCAAAATACGATTTCATAATTGTAGATAATCCACAAAATCTTTTTAGATCTACTAAATTACGAGCAAGATATTGTGAACATTTTGAAGTTCTAACAAAAATAGATCGATTAATCGACAACTATGGAATAATTGTGTTTAATGTAAATCCAAAACCATTTGATTATGAAAAATGGCCATTGTGGAAAAAACGACGAGAAGATTTTTACAACATAAATAATACTGAAGAAATCGAAATCAATTTTCTAACAAATTTTTATGTTCAATTTTTTAATAATATTGGACTGAAAACAATATTTCATTTTTATGTGAAACGGCTCACACCTAATCCAAAAGAAACTATTTATTATTTTACTTATTTTTTGACGAAAAAGTAGGAGCAAAAATTTCTTCTTTTTTTATAAATAATCGTTTTAACTTTTTAAAATATAAACGATTAGCTATTAAGAACAACCAATACCTACATAATATTCTAAATTTAGATGAATTTCTCCTAATGGATTTATGATTTTGTACACATTTTTCAAAAAGATCTTCCCACCATTCAATTATTTTTTCTGGGTCGTTAAACTCTTTCACAAAATTATATTCATCTTCAGCTAATTTTTCTCTAAATTCTTTCGACTCAACTATCATATCAATTGTTTCCGCAATAATTTTTGGTTCCATAGAATTTGGCTTAAACGGAGGGGTAATTTTTTTTCCATCTATTATAACTGTCTTATTAGGATCAACATATTGAATAACTGGTTTTTTACATAAAGCAGCTTCACACTCTACAAGCTCTGGAATGAAAATTTTTGGGTTAAAATGCCCAAGTACTGCATCAGCAAATCTATAGTATTTCGGCATATCTTTTCTTTTTATCATTGGAACAAATTTCACTTGTGAGGGAATATTTTTAGATAACTCCTTGTTTAGACGAATTTCTTCTTCTTGAGTTTTTCCATACCACTCTACTTGAATCACTTCAAAATCTGATTTACACATAGGTAAGGCCTCCCAAATTAAATGAGTTCCTTTAGGATGACCCATTCTCTGTGGACTAAAAAAAGTAAACTTGGTTTTTTTACGATCTAGCAGCTCACCTTTTTCATTAAAAATTGCAGAATCAACTGGATTTCTGTCCATACGAATTCCTTTATTGGTATATTTTTTTAAATGATCATAAACCCAAGTACCGGCAACATATTCAATTGCAAAATCAAATGCATATCGATAGAATTTTCTTTCAAGGAAATTTAATTTATGAATAGGTTTTTCTTTATACCAATCTTCTTTTGCATTTTTTACAAATCTTGGCGCATCTATATCGCGACCAACATAGTATGCAATAAAATTTAGATCAGCTAAATAAGCAATTCTTTCACCTGTTCCCATAGTAACACAAATATCAAAATGATCTTTGATTTCATTAATTCTTTTAACGTGCTCAGAAACCTTCCAAGTTTTGAATAACTCTACATTATCTTCATAGGAATAAGTACCAGAACCATCTTTTGGAAAATTAATTAAATAAATTTCTGATTTTTTGGTATATTTACGAAGTGTAGCCATAACGTTTCCAACATCTCCTATTGCAAGTACTTTAATAACCAATTTTTTGATCTATGACCTAAAATTAAGTTAATATTCTTTATTATTCATACCAAAGTTCTTAATTTGAATTATAATAGTATCTTACGTAAATGAATAAATTTTTCAAAACTCTTTATAATTTCCAAAAACTCCAAACATTGTGAATAAGCCAAAAAAGTATTTACAAATTTTATTTATGTCTATAATAACTCTTATTCCTATATTAATGAATTATATAAGACTGGAGATATCGCCAATAAAATACATTAACAATCTTTATGACAAATATTTGTTAAACATTCCAAAAAATTACTCAATTCAAAGAGCTCGTTTTTCGTCATCTCCAAAAATAACTCCTTTTGTACGTAATAAGATTATATTATTATTATCACAAAAATCAATTAATTTATTTACATAATCTTTGAAATTTATTACAGGTTCATTATTTTTAACAAGGGCTGAAAATAGGTCGTCATGATCAAGCATAATAATTTTTTTTTCATTTGGTAATACATCTGTAATTTTTTTAATATTTTTTATTCCTTTAACATTTTCAATTTTAGGTACAATTGTAACATATTGTGGTATAAGCTCAATGTATTTTTTTAAATCATTTGGAGATTCAACATTTGAAACAGCAAAATATTCAATATTTGGATGTAAATGTATTAGCGGAATTAGATCATCTAAAGAATATTTATTGTTAGGCGGTTTCGTTCTTCCTATAGGCAGATCTAGGAAAATAGCATGTTTTCTGTGTTTTCGTAAGAGCTTTTTTAATTCATCCAAATCACTAACCCATGCTAAATTAATTCTAAAAATGGTATCTTCTGGTATAGATATGTTGGAGTTTGATAGATTTTGAGAAATAATCAGCATCAGAAAAATCTATTTTTAGTTATCTATTAAGCTTATTTTGCACATACATCATTAAAACTAACGGTCAATTGTATATTTGATGAAATTTTTCATAATTTATTTCAAAAACTTTTAGTTTTAATCTGTTAAACCCATACTCATTAGCATCAAAGACTTTAAACAAATAAGGATAACTTTCCTCTCTGTGATAGATCTCATCTAAAAATGGATAAAAAAACTGACTTTTTTCATTACTAATAATATATCTTAATCCCTGTCCTTCTCCATCGATAATTATATCTTGTAATGATTCTCCGTATATGAATATCGTATCAAACGCCTCATCCTGCTCATTGATGTTTTGATACTGTTTGATGTCAGAATTGATTTTGTATGTTTTGAATTTGCCAGGATAATCTGTCATTATATTATAGAAAATATAGTCCATCGCTGGCCCGAAATCTCGAAGTGTTTTACCATGTAAATTATTAACTGCAAACTTTGCAAATTCCATCTTTTCATTTTCAAGTACTAAATCTGATTTGCCAAAGTGTACTATAGTGAAATAACCAGACACAATTATTACAATTAAAATGAACGTGAGCAAAACAAGGTTTTTTTGTTTTACAGTAAAAGAAAACGTACTTAGACCATATTCCACAACTCTCTGTATTGGTATAGTGCAAAAAATAATCAAAAATGGAAAAATATAGAACAAGTATCTTCTTTCAGGAACAATGGCCATTGTAGCGCTCAGCAAAGCTAACGATAATAAAATAAAAATCCAATTAGATTTGATATAGTATTTATCTTGATCAAATGATCTAAATGAAAAAATTATGCCAAAGGGAATTAGAATAAATAAATATGGAAACGATATTCTAGATAAAAGCCATAATATATTGTATAATCCTCCAAATATGAAATTTTCAAAAAATAAATACAATCCATTTTTTTCTATATAGTCTATTGCCGTAGAACTTACATTTTTAGTATCTTCATCAAGTAACTTTTCATAACTTCCAACAAAAATTATGTCATTATAGGAACTGTAAAATGGATCTCCAAATTGCTCATATTTTTGAAGCAGCATTGGTGACATCAAAATTAGAAATAACACAAAACCTATGGAATAATTTCTAAATACTTTAGGCGACTTTCTTAAAGTAATGAAATAGATTATAGTGATTATAATAAAGACACTCAAACCATTGATTCTAATCCACCAAGCAACACCAGCTAGAATTAATGATGGAATTACAAATTTAGAACTCTTGTTCAAAATAAAATAAAAGGATCCTATGATTGCAAGATGATATAGTGGCTCTGATAGACCAAAACCTGCATTATAATTCAAATGTGGTTCAAACGCAAAAAGACTAGCTACAATCAATGAATATTTCTCGTTAAAGAATTTTCTACCCAGAAGATATACTACAACTATTGAAACTATTGCTACGCTTAAACTCAGTATCCGTATTATATTTGAATAGGCAAGAAAATCATCTGAATCAATAAACCTATAGAATAACGATACAAAGAGTGGCCAACCAGCTCCCTTATGCGTAGCTAGTGTGAAATCACCATTTTTGTATGCAATAGCGTCTAATGCATAACCAAAATCATCAGAATAAACAGGTATAGAAAAATCAATTATGTATAATTTGAATAATAGAGAAATTGTACAAATTATAATTAAATAAAAAATTATATGAGATTTTTGAATCGACATTTTACAAATCCAAACTAATCTTTTTTACAGAAACCCATTAAAGAAAAAAACAATGAAGACCATAATCTCTTCACAACTATGTTTTTACAGCCACCTTTTTTCATCATTTCATATAACTCGTGTTTATGTAGAAAATCTTGATCCGTATATGGCCAATATTTATCAACTAATTTGAATAATTTGAAAAATTTATAGACAAAAAATAGTGGAGAAAAATATGCAGGAACAAATATGATTAACGTTCCATTTTTTTTCAAAACTCGTAACATTTCTTTTACTCCTAAAGATGTATCCAAACCGGCCAATCTAAAATGTTCCATAACACCTTGATTGAAAACTATATCGAATTGTTCATCCTTTAATGGAATGTTGAAAAGATCTCCTAAAGTAAATTTGCAATCCAATGATAATTCTCTAAAAAGCGAAACAGCTTTTTGTAATGGATTTTTTGATAAATCCATTATCGTAATATCAAATCCTTGCATAGCAAATTTTGCACATGTCATCCCGCCACCACAACCAGGTTCAAAGATTTTTCCATCTTTAACATTTGCAACATACAATATAGCTTTTGCAAATATACGTGAAAAATATAGGTTAATTGCTGCTTCCTCTAATTTGGCAAACCATGATTTTTCTTGAGGGTCATAAAGCTTATCCCACTTTGTTTTATTTTCGGATTCTAACATCATATCTACCAAAAAATAAATTCTTTAATAATTTGCCAACTTAACTGTGATCCAACAATTATAGGTCTCATCTTTCTTTCGCCACCAATTCGTTTTGGTTCTCTACTCTCTATTTCATAAATTGGATATTTTTTCTTAGCACATCTTATACATATCTGTTGTTCAATATTTAGAAATTGAGCATCTGTTTTTAATTCTTCAAAAATTTCTCTTTTTATTATTCTAAACCCATTTAGTGCATCTGTGTAATGACCTCCGAAAAAAGTGTTGACTAAAAAAGTAAACATGCTGTTTCCGAACTTCTCAAACCAATTGGCATCATCACTTACAGAATTTTTTCCAAATCTAGAAATATGAACTACATTGTATCCCTCTTTAGTTTTTTGAATAAGCTTCGGTATATCTTCTGGAAGATCATTTCCATCAGGACTAAAGAACAATAAATAATCTGATGTTGTCTCTCTCACTCCAATTCTGCAGGCATTTCCTTCTCCTTTATCATGCTGGTGAATTACTCTAAATCCCAACCTCTGTGCTTCCTCAATCGTTCCATCTTTGGATCCTCCATCAACAAAGACAGTTTCATTTGCCCACTCTTTTTTTACCTGAGGCATAATGGCTTTTACTCCATCAATCTCATCTAATGTCAGAACAATTACAACAACAGACACAATAAAACGAATTTTCATCATTATTTAAAATTATTAATAATTACTATGAAATCATTAAAAATTGAGGCCATTTAAGAGGAAACAACTAATGAAAATTTTACAAGTAAACGAAGTAGTAAAAAAACAATTACGCGAGTCGGGTATATCAAAACTGATGAAGAGCTTGGAATCATGTGAATGGATTGTGATAGAAGAACTAGAAAATAGGATGGTAGGTGCAGCAGGAATGGGCGGATTATTTCATGTTTCGGGAATCCAAATACTAGATGAATTTCAGGGTAAAGGTATAGGAAAAAAATTACAAAGCACTGTAATCGAGGAATCTAAACGAAGAGGCTATTCTTTTATCACAGTTTTTAATGATCCAAGAAATAAACCCAGTGCAAATCTTCATGATTCTTTAGGATATAATAGAATTTTTAGAATACATTATTCACCAAGTATTATAAATGACGTGAAAGCAATAGTTTTTAAAAAAAGAGGTAAAATTGTAATAAATCTATTGAGAGTTTTTAATACAAAAGTAGGAATGTTTTTTCTTGGTTGTTTATTGAAAATTTTTAGATTTGCTTTTCCAAATATTATTCTCTATAGTGAGGATAATCCACCAAAACCAAGTATTAGATGGATTTTAAAAAACTTTGAAAAAGTATAAATTCAATTTTTATTTTGATAATAAGAAGCAGTAACTTTCAATCCCTCATCTAAGGTTACTCTCGGTTTCCATTTCAAAAGGTTACGTGCTTTGGTGTTATCGACTTGTAAACACGGTATTTCCAAAGCTCTTTTTGAAAAACTATTCCACTGTATACTTCCTTTATATCCAGTGATCTTGGCAATCCTTTTTGCTAGATTTCTAATAGAAATTGCTTTTCCAGTACCTATGTTAATAGATTCTCCAAGAAGTTTTTTGTTGTTACTTTCGATGGCTAAAACATATGCTGCAAGTAAATCAGGCTCAAATACAAAATCACGAACTGGTGTAGGATCACCTAGTTTTATTGGAGATTTTCCTTGACACATCTGATAAATCATACTTTCAATAACAAATTGATGGTTATGCTTTCTTCCATAAGAGTTGGCATTCCTGAATATAATTACTGGAAATTTATATGCTTGATATAAATACTTGAGATGTTTTTCTGCTGCTATCTTTGCTACTCCATAGGGACTTGCAGCTCTAAGTTCTGCATTCTCTTTAATCGGAAATTTAGTTTGTATACCATATTCTTCAACAGAGCCAGAAAATATGAATCGTTTAAGGTTTGGCAATGTTCTTCTTGCAGCTTCTGCAACATTCACCACACCTAAGAAATTTACATTAAAAACCTCAAAAGTATGTGTAAAACTATAAGCTACTGAGGTTTGTGCTGCCAGATGGATGATAACATCAGGTCTGAAATCAGTCAAAACATCATGAATATTGACATAGTCTGTCACATCCCCATAGTAATAAGAAACACCCTTTTTTCTTTCTCCACGTATCATTGATTCGGTGTTAGAAGCTATTGGACGATCTGATGCAGCTATATTTCTTACCAATGTTCCAAGACTATGTCCTTTTTCAAGCAATTTTGATGCTAGTTCATTGCCAAGAAAACCTGTCATCCCTGTTATGAAGATGCGCATAAATCATCGAAAACTTCAGTATATATTATAGATTACGAAATTTCAATAAACTTTCACATTTTCTGTTAATTTTGAAAGATTAGAAAAATCTGAATCGATAGGATCTAATTGGTTATTTTGTATTTTGTCTACGATCTCTTGTATGCCTTCTTCGACAGTTTTAGTTATTTTGAATCTAAGATTGTTTGTAATTTTGTCAAAGGATACCTTGTAATTTCTGAGATCCTTTTTTGATTCTTGAATCTCTATTTTGGTTTCTGGGATGTATTTTTGAACCATTTTTGCAAGTTCAAGTTTAGTATGATTTTGATTGTTATCACCAACATTGTAAATTTCACCTGAGATCAATTCTCTAGAACCGTTAATAGTAGCTATACATGCATTTGCGATGTCATCAACATGTATCAAAGGTCTCCAATAATCTGGCCCATAAACACTGATTTTTTTATCAATGACTGCATCACGTATAAATTCTTGCAAGAGCAAATCAAATCTCATGCGTGGTGATATCCCAAATGCAGTTGCAAATCGTAGTACACATGGTTCAAAATTCTCATTTTTTGAATCCAATACGTATTGCTCAGACAAAATCTTAGTTTCAGCATATAATGACAAAGGATTCACATCATTCTTTTCATCTACAATAGTAGATGATGATCCATAATTGCTACAAGTAGAAGCAAAAATGAATCTTCTAACACAACTGCTTCTGCAAAGGTCTATTAGATTTTTTGTACCTAAATAATTAATCTGTCTAGCTGCCTTCGGAATTTTACCACATAGAGGATCACCAACAATTGCAGCTAAATGAATAACACAATCAATCTCTTTGATAGACTCAAGTACAGCTTTTTGATTTCTAATATCACCAATAATAAGTTCAATTGAATTGTCTGAAATTAAATCTGATATTCCTCTTTTACTAAAAATAAGTGAATCTAAAACTCTAACCTTAAATCCTAATTTAACTAGTTTTCTAGTTAATACACTTCCAATATAACCAGCTCCGCCTGTTACTAATATGGATTGTAAATTATTCAATTGATTTAAGAGACAAGTCATCTTTATTTATCGTTTTTAGAGTATATTGTAAGAGTAAATTTTGAAAAAAATTAATCAAATTGAACCTTCAATGGATAATGCAGAAAAAAAAGCATTAATGTCTGTAATTGATTCAGGTTGGTTTACTGAAGCGACAAAAACAAAAGAATTTGAAAAAATGTTTGCTAAATTTGTAGGAAGCAGATATGCATGTGTAGTAACTAGTGGAACTGCAGGATTGTACATATCTCTTAAAGCTTTAGGAATTGACAAAGGTGACGAAGTGATTGTTCCAGACCTTACATTTGTCGCATCACCAAATGCGATTGAAGCAACTGGTGCAAAACCAGTTTTAATAGACATTGAAAGTGAATCATTAAATTTGGATTTGAAAAAATTGGAAAAAATAATTACAAAGAAGACCAAAGCTGTTATGCCTGTAAATTTTAATGGCCGCTCTACAAATATGAAAATCCTTCACGAAATCGCAGAAAAAAACGGTATAGTGCTAATTGAAGATGCTGCACATTCATTAGGAAGCTATTTTGATAAAAAGCATCAAGGTACTTTAGGAGAAATCGGAGTTTTCTCATTTAGCACTCCTAAGATTATTACGACAGGGCAAGGTGGCATGATTGTAACCAATAATAAAAAATTGTATGAACGATGCATGCAACTAAAGGATTTTGGTAGAAATATCGGAATGAAAAAAAATATGCATAAAGCATTTGAACACCCAACAATTGGTTATAATTTCAAATTTACAGAATTTCAAGCAGCAGTAGGTATTACCCAAATGAAAAAGCTTCCAAATAGAATTAATATAAAAAGAAAAATGTTTAGAAAATATCAAGAACTACTTTCAAATATTAACGAAATTGAATTCATTAAAACAGATCTAAAAAAAGTAACGCCATGGATGATAGACATTTTATTACGAACAAAAAATAAACGTGAACAATTAATTAACTCGTTGAAAAAAAAGAAAATCGAAACTAGGGTATTTTATCCTCCAATACACAGACTTCCACCATATAAAAAATCCAATAAAAATTTCAAAATAGCTTCAAATATTTCATATAGAGGATTGTGGCTACCATCCTCAGTCAAATTAACTGATAAGGATCTGGAAATTGTTTGTAGTGAGATAAAACAATTTTTTATTTGAGAATTATTTTAATGATAAAATGTCACTTGTTTTCAATAATAATAAACCAACCGCAACACCATACCACAGTGTAAATAATCTTACCAAAAGTGCAATGACAACTGCTGTGGAAACTTCAATTCCCTGCAAACTAAGTAACCCAACAAGACTTCCCTCAGTAACACCTATTCCTGCAGGCAAAAATGATAATACCCCTAAAATTAATGAGGCTATATATGTGGAAATTATTGTAAGAAAAGATAACGAATCTATTTCTAAGGCTAATAAAATAAAATAAATTGAAAGTGAAATTATAAACCAGTATCCTACTGATAATATTGTAGAAAAAAATGCTATTTTACCACGTGTAGATTTTGTAATAATTTCAAAGGATTCAGATATGGGTTCTACAAATTTTCTGGTAATACGAAACCTCACAAATAATTTCGCAGTTTTATTAAAAATTTTTTGAGATGAAATCATCACAAAAACAAAGATCAATATAACAAGGCCAACTGTAATAATATATCCAGCTTCAGGAAACAGCCAGATCCCTACAAATGAAATTATTATTGCACCTGTAAGATCGTATAATTTTTCAACAAAAATTACAGGTACTGTTTTTGTCCGAGATATTCCAAGTTTTTCCTTTAAAAATTGGGATTTAAGCAACTCACCTACTTTTCCGGGGGTGATTCCTAATACCGTAGTTACAAGAAAAATTGTAAAATTTTCCTTATGCGGTACTCTAATACCTAAATTTTTCAAGAGAAAATACCATCTAAGATATACTAAAACCCATGCTATTGGTACAAGTGAAAAAATTATTGGTAAAAACTCGATTTTAAAATTAATTAATTTGTTACTAATTTTTTCTATATCTGAAAATAATAAAAAAATTGCATAAAAACCAACTACAACTAGTATAATAATAGAAATCTTTTTACTGATTTTCATTAAATTGTCCTGTTTGTAGTTTTTCAAATAACTGATAATCTATCTCGAAAATTTTCATATGATATTTATAGCCATGTTCGAGTGAGTCATAAATTTTAATCAAATAAGGGTATTTTTCTTCGTTATAGAAAATATCATTTAAAACTGGTGGTCTTGCATTGGATCCATCAAGAACTAAATGAGTTAATCCTTTATTTTCTCCAAATAAAATATATTTCTCTACACTATCAAAATTTTCGTCACGTATAATTTTTCCTCGTTCAGGAATTGTACTACTCAGAACTGGAAACTTTTCTAAGTTAGCGTATTTAGTATGAATTAGGTATTGTACCTCTGGATAGTAACTATTAATGATGCTTGTTTCAGCATTAATAATATGTGCAAGACTTAAAACCTCTCTTTCACGTTCATAATCAATTGATTTAAAACTTAGAAAAATTAATGAACCAAAAATTACTCCAATTATAATCAGAATTAAAAATATATTCCGTTTCTTAAACTTTATTTCAATAGTTTTTACAGTATAGAGAGATAATACACAAAATATCGGATAAAGAACATAGAGATATTTTGTATCTTGAATATTTCTAGAATATGCGTAGAACGCAGGTATTAACAAAAACACAGCAGCAAGTATTATCATTGTTTTTTTATGATCTATGTTTTTAAAAATCATAAAAATTCCAAACGGCAGAAAAAATATAAAAACAGGAATACTTACCCAACCAAGATATTTTACCAAATTAGTAAAACCTGTAAAAATAAAATTAAGTATCTTATCTTGGTAATTATCTGATTGTTGTGCAGAATATTGATAATATTTTGGTCCAGCAGTAACATGACTTACCAAACCGTCTTGACCAGTTGTTTCTATTCGAAGATACGCCATTGGTAATAAAATAAGTAAAAATATTGTAATCGCAAAAAGATATTTTAGAATAATATTTTTTTTTAATTTAAATCTAACAAAATATAAAACAGATAATGGTAATACTAAAAGTAATCCTTCATATCTTACAAGCGCAAATAATCCAAGTACGGCAAAGGATGTGTATATAGCCTTGTCATGTTTACTGAGAAATAAAAACAAGGCAGTAGCACCAAGTAAAATAAAAGGGGTTTCGGTTAAACCCAATAGCGAGTACTGTATCATTCTTGGCTCGAATACAAAAAAAGCAGCTCCAATTATGGCATATTTTTTTTCAAAAAATCTGGTACAAAGAAGATAGACTGGAATTATTGTAAAGACGGAAATTGTAACAGTTAACCAACGTTGGAGATCCATATAATCTTGAATATTCTCAGAAGGTAGTACATAGAAAAAAATTGAAAGAAATGAAGGCCATCCATTGTTTGGAAATGTGTAATAAGTTGGGAATGTTCCTAAAATACTCATATCTATTGCGTACCAAAAATAACTCTGACCATCGAGTGTAATAGGTAAGCCAAAAGGAAAGTAATAAAGCCTGATCAAAAATCCAGAAACGCCTAATATTACTAACAAAAGAAGTGGATTTTCAGTTATACACGATAAACTGTTGGCAAAATTTAAGGAATTATTACTGTTTGAAAAATTATTATTTCTTACCAAATTACTCTCACTTTTTAATAACTCTATTTACAGTTGTTAGAAAAACTGCATTTACAGACGATGATAAAACAAATGCAACTGCAATACCTGTAATACCATACATGGTCCCAAGTAGTACAATACCAGTAACGATGGTTATTAGTGATAGTAAACTACCAATTAAGACAAATTTGCTTTTTTCTAATCCTAAAAATTTGGAAGTATAAAGAATAGAAACGGTACTTGGAATTATACCTACACTCATAATTTGTATCGCATCAACTACATCAAGGTATTTTGGAAACATTGTTGGAATAATATGTGGAGATAAAGTTACACTTGCTATTGTAACACAAATTGAAACTATCACAGTTATTTTTTTTAATCTTTTATTCAGATTACCGCTAGAATCCTGTGGAAGTAAATATTTGAACATTATCTGTGGAAAAATCATTAGTATTCCTACTACTTGTAAAGCCAAACTATAATTTCCTAAAAGTATAAAACCAAGCAAAGGTGCTATAATTAATTTATCTAATTGGCCACTAAATCCTCCAACTATCAGTAGAGTGTAATTATTTATTATAAAACCAAAACGAGGTTTTAAAAGTAAAAAATCTATTTTTATTTCATTAAATACCCTATAAAGTCGTATAATATATGCGCTATAAGAAAGTGCCAGTGCATAGATTATACCACTGACACCAAACATATAAAAAAAACCAATTCCTAATACTAATGTTAAAATTTTTTGTGTTAAGATATATTTTGAATAACTTGAATATAGTTTTCTTCCTAGTAAATCACCAATAGCTAATGTGTTGATTATATAGCCAAAAATAACTACACCAACATCAACTCTATAAAAAACTAAAATAATAATCAAAGAAGAGATTACTCCTACTATGAAAGATATTAAATAAAATGTAGATTGGATTTTGACATTTTTTGCTGCATATACAGTAATGGTATTTTGCGTACCAAACAATGCAATGTAGGAAGCAATTCCAGCAATACCAAGAAAATAATGAATTTCGCCATAACTTTCAGGTTCTATTGTAGCTGCAATATATAACCAAAAAACTGCTGATATACCAGCTCCTATAATATCTGCAAAACCAATAGAGGTTAATCCCTTTAAACCAATTAATTTTTCTCTAAAGTGATTCCAGTCGTTATCCATCGTTAATCTTTATTAAAAAATTATTTTCTACTGCCTTCTCTTACTACATTAACCAATGAATAAAGAATAATGGCTGTAACTAGAAAAACTGCACCTAGAACTGTAGTTCCTATTGCAATTAATGCAAGAACTGGCGGAAATTTTCCAAAATCTGTAAAATATTGAATTACCCAAATTATAAAAAATAAACCAATTCCTGATAGGACAATACCAGGAATACCATAAAATTGTAAGGGATGTTCAATGGATGTAAATTTCATGGTACTAAACAGCACCGATGTGCCGTGAGATACAGGGTTATGAGTAGAAGTGTTTTCTTCATACAGAACTTTTATTGGCACTTCAACTATCTTGAAACCTTTACTACTTGCTTTGATTAGAATTTCAGTTGATACGCCCATACCATAATCTGAAGGATTAATTTCATTTAGCACCTTTTCGCTGTATGCTCTAAAACCACTTTGTGAATCAGTTAATTTCTGATTTATTGACGCATTGGTAACTTTTGTTATAACTTTAATACCAAATTTTCTATATTCAGGAACTGTATCATCTTTATCCAGAAACCTAGAACCAATTACAATATCTGCCTGATCCTTTAAAATAGGTTCTACAACTGTATTGATGTCGGCAATCCTATGTTGACCATCTGCATCAAAAGTAACTAAAATTTCTGCATCTAACTCTTTGGCTTTTTGAAACAGGCTTCTAATCGCAGAACCGTAGCCTAGGTTTTTTTCATGATTAATTACAACTGCATCTAATTTACTTGCTATATCTCCTGTTAAATCTGTTGATCCATCATTACACACTATAATTTTATCCGTTATTTTTTTCAATCTCAAAATTATTGATGCAATACTTTTTTCTTCATTATATGCTGGTATTCCTATTACAATATTCAAGTTACTCACAATACAAATTAGGGATTATAATATTGACGTATAAAATATACTATGAATAAAAACTTAGTATTAGTTACTTGTGGAAGGATAAAAGACACTTTAATGTACGAATTAGCGAAGGCACCTCTGATTTTAACTCAATGAAATTCACTTGATTGAAAAGTAATTTACCTATTGATAACACATTCATATAATTTTAAGGCATTTTGTGCCATTATCCGAGAATTACAAATCTCTTGTACCATATTATATCCAGCAAGTCCATAATCAATACATTTTTTCTCATCAGTTATCAGATCAATAATCGCATCTGCAAGGACCTTATAATTCTCTGGTTCTACCAATAAACTATTCTCACCATCTTTTATCAGGTATGGTATTCCATGAGCTTTAGTACTGATCACTGTTTTTTTAAAAGCAAATCCTTCAAGTGGTGTTAATGGTGATAATTCCCATCTAGACGGTAAAACTAAAAATTTACTTTCACGATAAGCTGAAATTACATCATCACGTGATGGATTTCTGATTATCAAAACTATATCTTTCAATTCTAATTCATTTATCATCTCTAACATTTCAGTCTCAAATCCAAAATCAACTCCCATTATTATCAGTTTAAAATTTGAAAATTCTTTTCTGTCTTTGATTAAATTTACTGCATTTAATAAGATATCAATTCCTTTGACTTTGTTAAATCTTCCTAAAAATAGAATAAAAGGACTTTCAATTTTATATTTTTCTTTAAAATTAGATGTTGGAAAATTAACCATTTCTAAATTTATTCCATTTCTAATAATAGTAATTTTGGATTCATCACAAAATCTCAAAAATATATCTTTTTCATATTCATTTGCTACAATAATTTTTTTGGCTTGTTTAACAATAAACCGTATCATTGGTTCTTGCAGTTTGTACATTATATTATTCAGTAGATTTTTTTTAAAATCTGGATGAGTAAAAAGACCTCCTTGATCGCTTACTACTAGTGGTATGTTTTTGAATTTTGAAATTAAGGCAGCAACAAACGTCTGAAAACCTCTTATGCCAACTGCGTGTATAACTTCGGGGTGATCATTTTTGATTTGTCTATATAATCCTGGATTTACAAAAAATAGTTTTACTTTAAAAAATACATGTGAACGCTTTATAGTGAATCCATGAACTTTTTCTATCCTAGGTAATTTTTTATTGAAGGTATTGGTATTATTTGCAAAATCAAGATCAGTTGTGTATATGGTTACTTCATGATTTAGTTTACTTAACTCAGTTGCAATATCTACACATAAAAACAAAATTCCTCCAAACTGAGTGGCTGGCAGTGATGCTGGACAAGTTAACGCTATTTTCATTTAAATTTTTTTACCATTCCCTTTTGATTTATCTTACTATTGCCATCCATATTCCCTAAATCCATTTTCTAATCATTCTTTCAATAACATCATTAAATGTATGCATTGGGATATAATGTAATTCCTTTTTTGCCTTTGTTATGTCTGCAGAAAATTTCCTTACTATAAATTTTTTATGTGGTTTTTTTTCATAAAATATCTTTTTCTTAGACAAAAATTCAAGTTTTTTAATTATACAAAGAAGCGTCATGTTTTCTCCACTACCTATGTTAAAAACATCTGATTGCCTATAATTTATTGATTTTAAAATCGCATATACTGCATCGTTATAATATAATAAATCCAAAGTTTGATCCCCCCCAATAATTGGAATATTTTTTCCTTCAATGGCATTTTTTATCATTAATGAAATCCCTCTTTTGCTAGATTGTTCTCCATAAAAATTTGTAAATCTGAGTATTACAAATGGAATTTTATATAAATCGTGATACGTAAAAATAAGTTTTTCAGATAACATCTTAGTTATTCCATTTACATTGATTGGATCCAAAGTACTACTCTCTTTTGCTTTGTGTAAAACATTGCCATAAACTTCCCTACTTGACGCAAAAATAATTTTTGGTTTTATTTTTCTTGACGCTTCGAGAATATTAAGGGTTCCTAAAACATTAGATTCAAAGGCCTCTTTCGAATCTTTTTCACATTCTTCATTACCTGTTAATCCAGCAAGGTGAATTATTACATCCGGCTTGTAATTGTTGATAACCGAACTTATTTGTTCTATTTTTTTTATGTTACATCGTGTTTGTTTTCCACTAGTTTTTGATGATTTAGTTATTCCTAAATAATCAAAATCTAAAATTTTCAAACTATTTATCAAGACCTTACCTAGTGATCCACTTGAACCCGTGACAAGAACTTTCATTTGATTTTCTTTTTTATTGAATTCTCTTATTTAATCAATATTACCATAAAATACCACTTGTTATTTTGGTTCCAAGTTAGTTGTTAATCAAGTCATCTTTTTACGTAAACACTCCTCGATTATTATTTGATGAGTCATCAACTAGAAAATTTCAAGATGTCAATCTATTTTTAATATAAGTCATGGTCATTTTTTAATAGATGGTACTCGAGATAAATTTTCTAAATTCTTTTCAAATATTCCTTAGAAGTGAATTGAAGTATTTCATACTCAGAACTTTCACAATCCAATTTGAGAAAATTACACTCCTTATATGCTGCGATAACATCTTGCCTTGAAGGATTTTTTATAACCAGAACCTTATGAGTTATTTCTAAATCATTAATCATCTGTAACATTTCTTTTTAAGCCAAAATCTACTTCCATGTTACCACTTTTGTGTTTTGCACTGCTTCTGTATCTTTGATTAAACTAATAGCATTAAGCAAAATATCAATTCCTCTAACTTTACTAAAACGACCTAAAAATAAGATAGAGTTATTTTTGATGTTATTTTTTTCTTTAAAATATCTTTTCTTTATTTTAATTCTTCAAGATCAACTCCATTTCTAATCACTTCAATTTTTGAATTAGTGGTAAAATTAGAAAATATTTCTTTTCATATTCATTTGCTACGATGATTTTTGTTGAAGGTGTTTGTATTATTAGCAAAATTCAAATCAGTAGTATATACGGTAACATCATGACCAATTCTCGCAAGTTCTTCAGCAATATCAATATAAAGAAACATTATCCCGCCAAACTGAGTGGCTGGTAATGATGCTGGACACACAAGTGCTATTTTCATTTGAATACGATTTTGTTTATTGTGCTGGTTTTAATTTGCTTTTTATTAATATCTTCTTTGATTCGACACCAACAACTTTATCTAAACTACAAATTTGGAAAATAAACCAGATATGAATAAGCTATATTTTCTAGTCAGGCTTCTGGTATATGCATTAACAAACCCAAAAGCAGGAAGGCAGATATTTACTGCAAAATATCAATCATGGTTAGATTCAAAACATTCTGTGTTTAATTATGCTGAAAAAAAATCCGAACTTGGTGATATAATAAAAGAACTTTTCCCCGCATTCCAATATTCAATTGATGAGTTTAAGAAAAATACAAACAAACTACAAAATTATAGTGACAAGTTTTTTGACCAGTTAAAAACTGAAAAATATCCTTCCAAGCAAAAATCATATCCGCTAGAATACACCCTTGACAACCAAAGTTGTCTTTTTCTTTACGCCCTATGTAAAATCATAAAACCAGAGAAAGTGATAGAAACAGGAGTCGCGTATGGGCTTAGTAGCATGTATATTTTACAAGCACTGTTTGAAAACAAAAAAGGCATACTCTACTCAATAGACTCCGTATTCTCTCCTTGGGAATCAAAAGAAATGATCGGATCTGCAATTCCAAAACATCTGCGCAATAACTGGAATTTTATACTTGGTTCATCATCAGAAAAACTAGAAGAAACCCTCTCTTCTCTTGGCCACGTGGATATATTTTTCCATGACAGCATGCACACATACAAAAACATGATCTTTGAATTTGAAACTGCTTGGCATTACATAGTTAAAGATGGGTTCATCCTATCAGATGATATTTCAGATAATAATGCATTCTACGATTTTTATTCAAAGATGAATGTGAAACCATTCATATTTTCAAGTAATGGCAAGTCACTTTTAGGAATACTCAAAAAACCATAGCCTAACCTTTCTTTGCATAGAGAAAACCAATACTTGGTAAAATCTTTCTTGTATCGATTGTATACGATAACATTTTCAATTTTTTAATCATGTTTTCTAGAAGATATGGCTTGGTATCTACAAAATGATATTCAATGCACATCTTTTTTATTTTATCAAAATATGATATTGGCAACGAATTAATTATTTCATATTCTTCACCCTCACAATCTATTTTTAAAAAATCACATTTTTCCAATTTATACGAATCAAAGATGTCTTGTAAGGAAAATGATTCTATATGTATCTGCTTTTGGCTTGGCACATGCATACTATGACCTGCCTTATCCTCATTTAGGTAGATAGTGACGATACCAGTGCTAGATGAAACAGCCGTATTTGCAACAATAACATTTTCAATATCATTAAGCTCCAAATTTGATTTTAACAAATCAAAGTTTTCTTTTACTGGTTCAAAACAGTAGATCCTTCCATTTTTACAAAATTGAGACGAAAACAAGGCAAACAAGCCAATATGAGCACCTACGTCAATGATTACATCATTATCTTTTATTTCAAAACCGCATCTGTAATATTCTTGCAGAAGCCATACATGTGTAAATGCGTAAATATCAGTTGATTTGGTACGTAGTTTTAACTTAAAACCGTTTTTTAATTCAAGAATAAAAAACTCCTCATCATATATTCCAAAGTATACTAAAACGATAACGTACCAATTTTTTACTTTTTTTATAGCACTTAATAAAATAGTGATCTTGGATGGTTTTTTATGCAACAATTTTGTATAACAAGGATCATTATTTCTAAAGGTTATGTTTTACAATTTATTGATTTAGAAAAACCTGATTAATCCTAAAGTTAATAGACGCATAGTATTGTAAAATGACATGAAAATTATGATTACAGGAGGATTAGGTTTTGTTGGAAGTCATCTAGCTGATAAATTAATGAGAAATCATGATCTTGTATTATTAACTAAAAGCAGGATCAAAAAGAATAATGTATCACATATATCAAAACAAATAAAAATTGAAACTGTTGATGTCACTAATTTTAATCAATTAGGTAAAAGTATTGAAAAAAACAAGCCTGAGGCAATCATTCATTTGGCTGGCGAAACATCACATTCAAAGTCATTTGAATCGCCTTTGGCAAATGTAGATTCCAACGCAAAATCTACGTTGTTTATACTAGAAAAAATTAGAAAAGAAAATTTGAAATGTCATTTTATTTTAGGTAGTACATTTATTGTAGTAGGAAAACCTCAAAGATTACCCGTAAATGAAGAAACTCCCTGTAATCCGACCACAATTTATGGAGTAAATAGATTATCAAGTGAAAACTTTTGCAAGATTTATCATAATGTGTATGGATTAAACACTATAATTTTTAGAATAACTAATTCATTTGGTCCAAGAGAACAATTTGTTGCCAATAAAAATGCAATTAATTATTTAATTTATAGGGCCTTTAAAGGCAAGGATGTTACGATTTTTAATAATGGAAAATTTTTCAGAGATATAATCTACATTTCTGATGTAATTTCTGGCATTGATACAATATTAAAAAAAGGTAAATCTGGAAATTTGTATTGGATATCGTCTAATAAGAAAACTTGGTTTTGTCAGCTAGGTTCTTGGTTAGAAGAACTAACTGGCGCTAAAGTAAAATATGTAAAACCATCTACATATACGAAAAAAGTTGATGTCGGAAATTTTGTTGTTGATAATTCAAAATTAAAATCACTTGGATGGGATACATTGACATCAGTAAAAGATGGTATCAAGCAGACACTTGACTATTTTGCACAAATTAAATAACTCATTAAAGAAATTTAGAAATATATCTCTCAAAAGAAGTAAATTCAAATTTTTCTAATAGTTTTTCCAACCTTGATAATGCCTTACTCAAATTGTGATATGTCACAAAACTATCTGTGAATGGTAAGGAAACCCTTGGCATGAATTCCGGAGTTAATTCCCATGAATGGATGTAAAAAACGGCAGGATTGTTCTCAGCGTTATACCGTTTTATTGCATTTTCAATAGTGCCCAAAGGTAAAAATCTGAGATAAAAACCTCCTGCAGCAAGCATTTTTTTACCAAAGAAGGTAGTTGTCATTAATGGAAATTCTATAATCTTGCCATCGGGATCATTGCAAGCAATTTTTTTGCTTGAAATTTTGTATGGTTTTGTTTCTGCATTAGCAATACCGTACAGTCTGGTCTTTGCAGGAACAACACTACTGTCGTAAAGGTAATTGTTTTCAGCTAATGCATCTATTGCCCAGCTTGTAGCTTCACTTAATGAAAATGTCGGTGCCCTAAAACCACATGATTTCCCTTTTGTTAGTTTGGCAAATTTTTTAATTTCTTCTGTAAACTTTTCTTTTGTAGAAATGACATCTAGTCTTTTATGATACATAGTATGAAATGCGATCTCATGATCGTTTTCTAGAATCTTATCCAACAATTCAGGTTTTAATTCTAAGAGCTCACCTACCACAAAGAAAGTAGCAAACGTTTCATTCTTTCTTAACCAATCTAGAATTTTATCAATGCCATTAATGACTGAGGGCTCCTTATTTTTTGTGGTCATGTGGCGTTGAATTAGTTCAGGATGGAACCAGTCTTCAAAATCAATGCCAAGCAAATTCATTTTAAATCATCCACTAAAAATCAATTGTCACCAAATTAATGATCAATCTTTTTCACAACACGGGCAGGATTCCCTACCACCACACAATAATCTGGAATATCTTCAAAAACCACACTGCCTGCACCCACTAGCGAATTTTCTCCTATAGTAACACCAGCTGTAATTATACAACCTGGAAACAATATCGCACCTAATTTAATACTGACTGGTTCAACTTTCCTTGGATATCTATTGGTTTTTAAAAATAAATTTGTTGTTGGATTTGAATGAGCAAAAATCAACGTATTGCTTCCGACAGTGACATTATCCCCAATCTTTACAAGATGAGGATATAGTAAATCGATTAAAACATATGGTGACAAATGACAATTCTTACCTATAGTAACACCACGTGATCTCTGCATCTTGATAGCAAAATTAGAAAACGGTGTTGAATAAGCAAGAGAGTGTAAAATCCATGATTTTGCAAACCTGCATCGTAATTTAAAATGACCATAGCTTCCACTATATCCATAGTTATCCATTAGTTCTTTCTCGTTGATGGAAAAAGCATCCTCGGCATGTCCCTTATCTTTCATAATTACAAGCCTGAAACCAAAACCGTTGTCTAAAACCTTTCTGAGAAAAAATACTTGCTAGTTGGGTCGTAATAAATAATTAATACCAAAGGCTTATTGAGAATTCAAATAAATCTTAATCATGAAAAGCGAAAAAAAACTCTCGTATTACCTCAATAAGGAAGCGGAACTAGCTGGTCAAACACATGAGAAAAAAATTCGTATTGCTTTATTGGGAAGCTTTACGTTAAATGGCTTAGCTGAAACGCTAAGAGTAATGTGTGCAGAAAAAAAGACACATTGCACAACTTTTGTAGGTGGTTATAATCAATACAATCAAGAAATTCTCAACACTGATAGCAATCTGTATAAATTTTCACCTGATATTTCATTTCTGTTAATTGATTCAAGAACCATCTTGGGTGATCTATTTTATTATCCATATTCAACATCAAAGGAAGAGCGAAAAAAGTTTGTTGATAAAAAAATTGACGAAATTAAAAAATTAACACAAGCATTTGATAAAAAAACCAATTCGAAGCTAGTAATAACTAATTTTAGTATTCCCACGTTTTCCCCTTATGGAATAGTTGAAACAAAAACTGATTATGGACAGCATCAAATGCTTACTGATCTAAACAATAGACTAGCTAGTATGTTCTCAAACTCAAATTCTATTTTTATTTATGATTTTAATAATTTTGTTTCCAAGTATGGTGAAAAAAATGTCTTTGATTATAAACAATTTCTTTTTGGTGACATGAAAGTTTCTCTTGACTACATTCCGTATTTGGCACATGATTTGATTAGCTATATCATAGGCTATCTTGGAATCTCAAAAAAATGTATTGTACTTGATCTTGATAATACTTTATGGGGAGGAATAGTTGGCGAAGATGGTTTTAATGGAATAAAGTTGGGCCCAGAACCCCCAGGAAATGCATACATGGAATTTCAGCGGATTTTGCTGTCTCTTTATCAAAGAGGAGTCATTCTAGCAATAAACAGCAAAAATAACTATGAAGATGCAATCAAGATAATAAAAGAACATCCATACATGATCTTGCGTGAGGATCATTTTGCCTCTTTGAGAATTAACTGGAATGACAAGATTTCTAATATGAAAGAAATTGCAAATGAACTAAACATAGGCTTGGATAGTATTGTATTTCTTGATGATGATCCAGTAAATAGAGAATACATGAAAATCAACCTCTCCCAGGTTCTAACCGTGGATTTGCATAAGGATCCATCACAGTATGCAGAGACCATTAAAAACATGAATGAATTTAGCATTTTGAACATTACGCTAGAAGACAGACAAAGAGGCAGGATGTACACTGAACAACGAAAGAGAAATGAGCTAGAAAAATCCACATCTGATTTAGAAAGCTTCCTAAAACAACTTGATCTTAAAATTTCAATTAAAAACGCTAATGAATTTACAATTTCAAGAATCTCTCAGCTAACCCTAAAGACCAATCAGTTTAACCTAACTACAAAAAGATATCAAGAAACAGACATCAAAAAATTTTCACAGGATCAAAATTATATGGTGGGATGTGCTCAAGTAGAGGATAAATTTGGAGATAATGGAATTACGGGCGTATTTATTGTTCATAAGGAAAATACAAAAGAATGGTTCATCGATACATTTTTGCTAAGTTGTCGAGTTATGGGAAGAGAAGTAGAGAAAGGAATTTTGGGTTATATTTTAAACAAAGCCAAGGAAAATGGGGTTGAAAAAATAAAAGCACAGTTCATACCGTCTAAGAAAAATAAACCAATTGAAGACTTTTTACCAAACTGTGGCTTTCAAAAAGAAGGCGATCTTTGGGTTTATTCAATCAAATCTCCATTTGTTATTCCAGAATGTCTTACGGTTCGTGTTGAATAATGTCAAAAAGGCTGTATGACCTTATTGCAAGGGTAATGAATGTGCCTCCTTCCTCAATTAACGATGAAGCCAGCCCTAAATCAATTGAAAGCTGGACTTCATTTAAGGGATATGTGTTACTTTCTGAACTTGAAACGGAATTCAATGTTAAATTCACACTTGAGGAAGCAATGGACGTAAAGAAAGTTGCTGACATTAAACGACACTTGAACAACCATGGAGTGATTCTAAATGATTGAACCACCACTAGAATACACGTTTGACAGTATTCAGATTGGAGAAAAAAGAAAATTTAACAAAAAAATAGATGAAGCCACATTAGAAACCTTTGCAAAACTTTCTGGTGATTATAATCCGTTACATATGGATGAAAAATATGCTCAAAATACCTCGTTTAAAAAAAGGATATGTCATGGTATGCTTTTGGCATCATATTTCTCACGATTGGTAGGCATGTACCTTCCAGGAAAAAACGCTTTATACTTTTCACAATCACTGAATTTTCAGGCTCCATGTTTTATCGATGATGAAATAACTATAGAAGGTGAAGTAATCGATAAAAGTTCTGCCACAGGAATTGTAACAATAAAAACATCAATTCATAATAAAAACAATGAATGCGTTGTTGATGGAATCGCTAAGGTCATAATACGTTCTGATGTCTGAACATGAGTAAAAGTTTTGGAATTGGAATAGACATCGTAGATATAGAAGAATTAAAAAAAATTCCTTTTAGTTCAAAGCCAAATTTTTATAAAAAAATATTTTCAGATTCTGAAACAAAGTACTGCCTAAAATTTAAAAACTCTTATGAGCGTTTTGCTGGTAAATTCGCTATTAAAGAGGCAGTAAAAAAATCAATTTCTGATAAAATCTCCCTTTTAGATATAGAAACATATCATTCTAAATCAAAACCCATGGTTAGACTAAAAGGCAGATTAGCTAGAAAATATGTATTTCATGTTTCTATAAGTCATGAAAAAAAACTTGCAGTAGGCATTGTGATTTCACAATCAAATCAATAAATAGTTCTCAAATATTTCTTATAACTTTAAAAGGACTTAGATAGATCATTGCAAGATCCTGTCTTTTGCCTTTTTACTTAGCTTGGCTAATATGGAGTTGAAGGTTCTACTCCCAATTTCTCCAGACACATTTTTTGGAACAAATACTTCATCAGGAAAATTTTTTATCAGTTCCTTATCAGATACAGTCTTTTTACTTTCTATTTCTTGATATTTTTGAGATATAATATTTCTATTCTTGATAATATCTAACTCTGCTTTGATCTTAGCACCAAGAAATCCTTTAGATAGATAAAACATCCAAACCATTAATTCTACCAAAAATAAGCAAAATGACATCTTTTTGTATGTATCCTTAGAATAATGGGTTAAAAGACAATAGCGTCTATTTCTCTCTAACCAAAAAAATTTTCTAGAACTCCATCTTAAGCTATAGCTTTCAACATGATAAATTGTTGAAGTAGGAACAAAGTACGATTTTATTCCTATTTGTGCAGCTCTCCAACCCAAGTCAAGATCATCATGATACAGGAATAGAAAGGAATCAAACAAACCAATTTTCTTTAACACCGACTGAGAAGTAAAAAGACAAGTCCCAGAAGCGTATCCAATCTGTTCAATCTCTTTTCTTTGATGTATGTCATTTACGCCTTTGTCTCTAGCAAAACCAAATCCAAAAATATGTAACATATTTCCCGTGCTTTGTATCACACTTTTTTCATAAAGAGAAAGAATCTTTGGCTGGTATAACCCTTCACCGTTTTTCTTGTAAGTCTTAATTAATTCTGTTATCCAATTTGGAGAGACGATTGTATCAGGATTTAGAATAACAACAAACTCTCCTTCTACTTGTCTGAGCCCAACATTATTTCCTTCGCAATAACCTAAATTCTCCTTATTTTTGATTAGCTTGATTACATCAAATTTCTCTTTGCATCTGATATGGCTTTGATCCTTTGATGCATTATCAACTACAATTACTTCAATATTATCATAAGAAGTGTTAAGAACAGATTGAACACAATCAATCAACAGATCACCTGCATTATAATTGAGAATGACTATGCTTACTAGGGAATTTGAAGATTCACTTGACAATTTAAACTAGAGTGAAATTTTTGTTCCTTCTCCTAATAAAAACAACTTACTCTCTGGATTTTTGGATTTAACTATATCTGAATTAAATGCAATTATGCTATCTCTTATTGTAAAATCACCATCTATGTTACAACCAGACATAATTATTGAGTTTTCTACGTGACACTTGAATAACTTTGAATTATCTCCTATACTAGTATTTGAACCAATATAAACATCAGGACCAATTATACAGTTTTTACCAATTATTACAGGTCCCTCTATACGTGCACCTTTTTTTATTATAGTATTTTCATCAATCATAGCATTACCATTAATTAACACATCGTCTTCTTTTATGCCTCTAAAATATGGTTTCATGTTTTCTAGCACTGCTCTGTTTGCATTTATGATGTCTTCTGGCGTTCCTGTATCTTTCCAATAATCTGTTATCATGTTATATGTTATCTTGTGACCTTCCTCTAACAGTTTCTGTAATGCGTCTGTTATTTCCAACTCATTTCTCCAAGAAGGTTCTAATCTATCAATCACATCAAATATTACTGGAGTAAGAAAATAGATGCCAGTTACTGCAAGATTTGTTGGAGGATTTTTTGGTTTTTCCATGATCTTTTTGATTTTTCCATCTTTTAGATCAGCAATTCCAAATCTTGTAGGGTTATCTACTTGACATAACAAAATTAACGCTTTAGAATCAGATTGCTGAAATTCATCAGCTATGTTCTTTATGCTTTTTTGAATAATATTGTCACCTAAAAAAACGAGAAATTTTTCATTTCCAATAAAATCCTTACACAGTCTTATTGCATGCGCTATTCCTTTCGGATAATCCTGATCAATATAGGTAATATTAACACCAAACTTTTCTCCAGTTCCATAATACTCCTTAACTTTATGTGTGCCTATGCCTCCTATTATTACCGCGATATCATTTACACCAGCATCTTTGAGTGATTCTATACAATATTGTGACATTGGTTTGTTGGCAATTGGAAGTAATTGTTTTGGACCTGTGTGAGTTAATGGTCTAAGTCTGATTCCATGGCCTCCATGTAATAAAATTCCTTTCATATTTACTACGATTTTTTTAATATTAATAAACCAAGTCTAATTTTTCCACGGCATAGAACTTAAAATATTTGGATGCATGTTTTTCCATTGATCAATACGATCTATGTACCATTTGACAGTTTTTTCAAGTCCATTATGAAAACTAGTTTTTGACATCCATCCCAAATCATTCCTGATTTTTGAAGAATTCAAACTATATCTGTAATCATGACCAGGTCTGTCATCAACAAATTCAATCAAATCCTCAGATTTATTCATAAGCGAAATAATTTTTTTTACAATTGTTATGTTATTTAATTCATTATTTGCAGAGATATTATATGATTCACCAGATTTTCCACTCATCAAAACTTTAATTATTCCATTACAATGGTCATCGACAAAAATCCAATCTCTTATATTATTACCTCTTCCATATAGTGGTATTTTTTTATTTTGGTAAGCTAAAATGATTGTTTTTGGAATTAATTTTTCAGGAAATTGTCGTGGTCCATAATTATTAGTACATCTAGTAATCATGCAATCACAACTATATGTTGATACATACGAATTAATCAAAAGCTCAGCAGATGCTTTAGACGCAGCATACGGACTAGATGGATTAAATTTAAAGTTTTCAGAGGCAGATTCAGATTCTAGACTTCCATATACTTCATCGGTTGAAATGTGAATCAATTTCTTTTTTTGTTCTTTTAAAATTTCAAGTATAGTAAAGACACCTACGACATTAGATTCTAAAAATGGTTTTGCATTAGATATACTTCTATCAACAAAAGATTCAGCAGCAAAATTGATAATGACGTCAGAATCCAAAATTAATTTTCCCATTAACGATGGATTTGTTATGTTTCCTTTCACAAATTTATAATTTTCAGAACTTACTTTAGCCAAGTTTTTATGATCTGAACCATAAAGCTCTGCATCTACATTTACAATTTTGAAGTCAGGATAATTTTTTAGAATTTGTAAAATAAAATTACTACCAATAAAACCCAATCCTCCAGTTACTAATAACTTCATTCTAAATACAAATTTTCTATTATTAATAAAATCTTATACTAATTTGTAAGCTGTATTATTAATAGATCATTATGTAAAGTATCTATGATTCTAAGCTTTTATTGGCAAACTATTTACATTCAGAAATATGGCTGATAAACAAGAGTTTTACATAATGCTGGAAAAATATCCAACAAGAGACGTAACCGATGGACACGTTAATGGCTCATTAACTGTAGTGTGGAGAGATTGGGATAATATAATTAGGAATCACCCAAAAATGGTATATGTAAGTTCTGTAAATCCTGGGGAAATTAAAGGACCTCACATTCATACTAGAAGAGAAAGTTATTTTGTTTGTATACATGGAAAAGTAGTTTTTATCATTAGAAACAACAAAGGTAAATATATAGAAATTGAATCTAGTGAGGAAAAATCTGCCTTGATACATGTGCCAAAAAACATTGCTTCTGCGCATGTTAACACAACTAAGAGTATTTCAAGAGTATTGGCATTAGCAGATGTTGCATGGAGACCAAATGATACTGAAATGAAGAATGTTACTTTTGATGACTATGACTGGAACAAATGGAAATCTTAACACTAACAAAAATAATTTTCCAACAACTGTAATCCTTGTAGATTTTAATACTTCGTTAGATTCAGTTTTATCATTAATTGATGACCATTCAAAAATAATTTCGTTTGATTTTGAATCACATAAAGCATTACTTGAAAAGAAAATAAAACACATGCTATCTGATGATTTTACTAATGAAATCGAACTGG
>Ga0194131_10001194_pt1 | contig 44785 bp, 36 predicted proteins | sample TA2KigO120mmetaG_FD_148631 | JGI IMG/M metagenome (GOLD analysis project Ga0194131, IMG submission 148631) | Freshwater microbial communities from Lake Tanganyika, Tanzania - TA2015053 Kigoma Offshore 120m | ecosystem: Environmental > Aquatic > Freshwater > Lake | place: Tanzania: Lake...
ACAATCGCCAGCGCGGTCAATGGGGCGAAATCGCGCTGCGCCAGGTCGTCGAAATGGCGGGTTTGCAAGCGGGGATCCACTTCGACGAGCAGTCCAGCGTCACGGGCCAGGATGGCCGCCTTCGCCCGGACATGGTGGTCAAGCTTCCGGGGGAACGCACGATCGCGGTGGACAGCAAGGTTCCCCTGGCGGCCTACCTCGCGTCGATCGAGCCCACAGCGACGGATGCTGAGCGCACCGCGGCCCGGGCTGCGCACGCTGATGCGGTGCGGACTCATGTCAAGGCGCTCGCCTCGCGAGGGTACGCCGAGGCAGTGGGCGGCGAGATGGAGTTCGTCGTGCTCTTCATCCCAATCGAGAGCGCCTTCACCGCGGCGTTCGAGACTGACCCGACCCTTCACGCCGATGCGATGAACCAATATGTGCTCGTCGTCACGCCGAGCACGCTCCTCGCGCTCCTGCGCACCGTGGCCATGCATTGGAGCAATGTCGCGCTCGCTGAGAATGCCGCTCGCATCGGCGAGCACGCCAAAGACTTGGTCAAGCGATTCCGCACCTTCGCCGAACTCCTGGCCAAGGTCGGAGCGCAGCTCGGCTCCGCGACGAACGCCTACAACAAGGCCGTGGGTTCGTTCGAGTCGCGGCTGCTGCCGGGCACGAACCGCGTAGCCGAGATGACCGCCATGGACTCCGTCGAGGCCCCCGAACAGGTCAGCGCCCTGCCGCGGCAGCTCGAACTGCCGGAAGGCGACCGCGAAGCGTGATCCGCGCCGATCGGGTCAGGTCCACCACGGCGTGGCGGGCTTCTCCTCGATGATCGCGTCGGTCAGGAAGTCAATCGCCTTCGTCAGGCCTTCCTCGATGCTCATCAGCGCATCCTCGTGCTCGATCGAGAGCACATGGTCGTAGCCGTAGCGGCGCAGGGTGCTCACGAAGGGCTTCCAGAACTCGTGTCCGTGGCCATAGCCGCAGGTGCGGAAGTTCCAGCTGCGCCGCGTCAGCGCCGTGTATGGCCGTGCATCGAGGTACCCATTGAGCGGCCCCTCGTGGCGATCGAGCTCGGTGTCCTTGGCGTGGCAGTAAAAGAGCAGCCCCCGCTCGCCGAGTTCACGCGCCGCCAGGATCGGATCGATGCCCTGCCAGAAGAAGTGGCTCGGGTCGAGGTTCGCCCCCAGCACCGGCTTGCCCTTCAGTCCGCTCGCCTTCGTCGCGCGCTCGCTCAGCCGGATGAGGGTGTCGGTGTTGTAGGCGCAGAAGCCAGGGTGCGCCTCCCACGCCGTCTTCACGCCGTGCTTCGCGCAGAGCTTCGCCTGCTTCGCCCAGTACGGCACGAGCACCTCATCCCACTGGTACGCGAGGATCCCGGTGAAGTCGTTTGGCCACGGGCAGGTGACCCAGTTGGGAGTCGCATCCTTGCGCGACCCGCCGGGGCAACCACTGAAGGTGATCACAATGTCGGTGCCGAGCACGCGGGCGAGCTTGACCGCAGTCTCGTACTCGTCGTGATGCGCCTTGGCGATCTTCCGGTCCGGGTGCACGGGATTGCCATGCACGGCCAGGCCGCTGAGCTCCAGATGATGGTCGCGCAGCAACCCCTTGATCCGGTCCTGCTCCTTGGCACTCGCCAGCACCTTGCGCGGATCGAAGAACGGCTTGCCCGGATACGCCCCGACGGGCAACTCGATCGCGTCGAGCCCCATGTCGGCGCAGTCGCGCACGGCGTCCTCGAACTTGCGTCCAGTGAACAACGCTGCCATCACGCCGAGCTTCATTGGGGCCTCCAGGGTTGGGCCAGCACGATAGTGGCTTGGGAGCCCCCCCGCCCCGGTTGCGCCGGGCCCCGGGTTCACGGACAATCCGTCGATGCCCTGCCCACGCACCCCCACGGTCGCGGCCCTTGCCGCGGCGATGGCCCTGCTTGCCATCACCTGTGCGCCGTGCCATGGGCAGTCGCCGCCCGCGAGCCCCCCCAAGGATCCGTCGGTCCCACCGCCGATCGCGCCATCGCCTGCACCGAGCACACCAACCCCCGACGCACCGTCCGCGCCCACTCCGGAGCAGCCACCCGAGGGTGCCATCCGCCGCGTGCATGTGGTCGAGAGCCGCTCGCGCGAATTCAGCGGCTGGGTGATCGCCGATGACGACACGACCTTCACGATGCAGCGCGGCTCGACGGTCGTCACCTTCGAGCACGGTCGCGTGCTGAATGTGATCGACTTGGTCGATGTGCCGGCCAGCGGCGCGACGGGGCTCATCACGATGCGCGACGGCACCAGCGTGCGCGCGCACATCCTGGATGACGGCTTCGATGCCGTGGTCTATTCGATCGCCGGCATCCGGACGGTCGTGCCGCGCGACCGCGCTTGGCAAGTCACCCTCGATGTCGGCTTCGACGAGCGCTACCGCAAGCTCAAGGCCGCCCTGCGCGATGACGATCTCGATGGCCGGCTGGCCATGTGCCGCTGGCTCTTCGAGCAGCGTGCCTACGACGAAGCGCTCACGGAAACGCGCGCCCTCATCGCCACGCGCCCCATCGACGAGGCCAAGCGGCTGCTGGCTGCGATCGAAGCGCAGGTCGCCGTCTTCCGCAGCGCGCCGGGCGGCAACGCAGCCCCGGCCGGCGGCGGCGCGACGCCGACACCCCGTGCGCCATCGGCAGTGCTTCCGGACCGCCTGCTCACCCCTTCCGAAGTCAACCTGATCCGTGTCTACGAGATCGACTTCAACCGACCGCCGAAGGTCACGGTCTCGGCGGACACCATCAAGGAACTCATCGCCTCCCACGCCTCCAGCGACCTGATCCCCGAGTCCGAGGCAGGACGCACGCGGCTCTTCACGCAGGATCCCATCGAGCTCGTCAAGCTCATGTTCGACCTGCGTGCACGCGAGCTCTACGGCCGGATCCAGGTCGAGACCGAACCGCACGCGCTGAACATGTTCCGCACCAAGGTCCACAACGCGTGGCTCCTGGGCAACTGTGCGACGAGCCGTTGCCACGGCGGCCTCGATGGGGGTGAGTTCTTCCTGCATGCGCGCAACGGCAACAGCGACTCGGTGCGCTACACGAACCTGCTCATCCTGCTCGAGTCGCGCTTCGATGGCCGGCCGATGGTCGATTTCGACCAACCCCATGACTCGCTGCTCGTGCAGCACGCCCTGCCGCGCTCCAGCGCGCGCTTCCCCCACCCCGATGTGCCGGGCTGGAAGCCCGTTTTCGACCGCACCAACGAACGGCTCATGGCGGAGTGTGAACGATGGATCGCCTCGATGCACCGTCCCCGTCCGGAGTACCCTGTCGACTTCGATCCCCCGTCCCTCCGCTCGCCCGACGCCGGCGACCTGAAGGATGTCCCCGAGTCCCGCTGACCACGCCTTCCCAATCGGCACCCACCATGAACCGCACCCTTGCCGCCTGCTGCCTCGTCGCCCTGCTCGCTGCCTGCACCGACCCACAGGCTCGCCATCCCGAGGACGCCACGAACGCGATTCGCATGTGGGGGCAGAAGCTCGCGGCTGCCAACAACGCCGAGACGCTCGACGAGCGCATCGAGCAGTGCCGCACGGCGGCGCAAAGGCTTTCCTCGATCCCGGGAGCGAGCAGCGCACAGCAGAGCGCCTCGTCCCTGATCGCCGCGCGCGGGTACCTGCAGTCCGCCACCTTCGGCATGCAGAAGGTCGACACCATGATGGCGCAGGACCGCGCAGCCCGCGCGATGATCACCAGCCTGCTGCCGGACATGGTCGTCGCCGGTGCCGCACTCGAAGCGATCCAGGCCACCAACCTCGGCCCGATCGCTGCCGAACTCGAGCGGCTCGCCATGACCTTCGAGGCAGGCGGCGTGCTCGAAGGCATCGATGCCGTGGCGCTGGCCGAGCAGGCCGAGGAGCTCCAAGCCGCAGCGGCCACGCTGCAGGCCACCTCGGCATCGCGTCTGGCCGAGGCCCGCGAACGCCTTGCCGCCTCGCGCTCCGAATCGCCGATGGGCCGCGTGCGTGCGAGCGACGAAGCCCTGGGCCTGACGCTCGAAGCACGCGAGGCGGCTCGCGATGGCATGGTCGCCGAAGTCACCTACGAAGCACGTGCTGCGACAGCCATGGAACTCGCGTCGATGGCTGATGCCGACCAGAACCTTGACGCAGCGCTCGAACACGCCGTGCAGTCGGTCGCCGCCGAGGCCAAGCGCTTGCAGGACGCGGCCAAGGAGAGTGCCGAGGCGCTCGATGTCATGAGCGCGCAGGTCGCCGAGGCAGCCAGGGGCATCGCCGATCGCCAGGGCGATGCGCTCCAACAGGCTGTCGAGGCCGTGACGCAGGATCTGGAGCAGGCCGCCACCCATGCCGGGCGCGCCGCGGGCTTGCAGGGTGCAAGCGGCCAGAGTGCCCGCAACGAGCAACTCACGATCGCCCTGCTCCAGGCGCGCCTGGCCGACCTGCGCGCCAGTGCCGCGCTTGCCGATGCAGCCATCGCCGACATGGCAGGCAAGGCGGGTGATGTCGCCGACGGCATCGAGTTCGAGGGCGGCGATCCGAGCGAGCTCGTCACGGCTGCGGTCACCGCCTACAAGAACGCCAAGGAAGCGATCGACGGCAGCAGCGCGACCGAGGAGTCCAAGACCGCGATGAAGGCGCAGCTCGACACCGCGATCAAGTCGCTCGAGAGCCCTGAGGACTTCGCCGCCGAGATGGCTTCCAAGAGCGGCATCGCGCTCGCCTCCGACGCGAAGAAGCCCCCCAAGCGCCCCGCGCGCGCCAAGGCTCCCGCGCGCGCTCCCCTTCCCGACCCGATCGGCTTCGAGAGCGCCGAGGCGCTGCTTGAGGCGATGAAGACCAGCTACGACTCGATTGAGGGCTTCGACCGCATCGCCAAGTGCATATCCGGCCGCGACGATGCCTCCCGACGCAATGGTCAGGTCCTCGGCACGCTGAGTTCGGCGATGGGCCCGCTGGTGGTGGCGATGAAGGCCACCTTCGGACCGGAAGCGCTCGCCTCGCTCGGCGAATCGACCGCCGGAGCGGCGGATGCGGCCGATTCCACGCTCACCGATGTGACCGACACCGAGGCCACGCTCGTCGCGGGTCCGCAGAACATCAAGCTCTTCAAGGAGGGCGAGGCATGGTTCATCGATGTGGCCTCGATGCCGCAGGAGGTGATGAGCAGCCCCATGATGAAGCAGCTTGGTGCGCAGATCGGCATGATCGCAGGCCCGATGCGCGGTGCCGCCGAATCGGTTGCCGCCAAGATCACCGCCGGCGAGATCGCCGATCCGGGTGCGGCGATGCAGGCCTTCCAGCAAGCCATGATGGGTGCCATGATGAAGGCCGCCAGCGGTGCCATGGGCGGCATGGCGATCCCCGGTGGTCCGGGCGGCATGGCCAATCCACCCGAGGGCGACCAGGACGGGACGCTGCCCTGAGCCTCACGCTCCCAGCCGCGTGAGCTGCCGCTGCGCGGCATGACGAACCAGGTCAGGCTGGGCAGGATCCACGGCGAGTTCACGGAGTTTCTGCGCCAGCGCCTGACGCCCGGCCTCGCTGCCCTTCCCTTGGACGATCGCCGACGCAGCGGCGTGCACCGCATTGCGGCGTGCCATGTCGAGCGAGACCCGCTTGAGCGTGCCCGCAAGGAACGCCGCGGTCCGATCCTGCTCCGTCCAACCCAGCACCGTGAGCAGGTCGTGGCTCGCGCCACGCCCGTCGAAGTCAGGATGGATCCCCGCCCCGCGGCTGCGCACGGTCGGAGCGTTGTGTGGACAGACCTCCTGGCAGATGTCGCAGCCGAAGAGCCAGTCACCGACCGAGTCCGCGAGCCACGCACTGCCGTCGCCGCGCTCCTCGAGCGTGAAGGTGCTGATGCAACGCGATGCATCGACGGACCACGGCGTGATCGCCTGCGTCGGGCAGGCATCGATGCAGGCCGTGCAGGCACCGCACGGATCGCTGCCGACACCGGGTGCCGCGCGCGTTGGCTCGAGCTCCAGCGTCGTCAGCAGCTCACCCAGCAGGATCCAGGAGCCGAGACCGGGCGCAATGCCCAGCGTGTGCTTCCCGATCCGCACGACTCCGGCACGCTCGGCATGCTCGCGCTCGAGCACGGGCTCAAGATCGCCGCAGCGCCGGAAGGCGTGTCCCGGGAACGCGTCATCGAGCGCCTTGTGCAGCGTGAGCAGGCGCTTCTTCATGCGTCGGTGGTAGTCGCGGCCGCGGGCGTAGCGCGCCGTGCGACCTCGCGGTGCCGCGCCCTCGTCCACGCGATCGGGCCGACCATCCGCATAGCGATCGGCGACCACGATCACGCTTCGTGCGCCGGGGAGCATGGTGCACGGATCAAGCCGTGCCTCGAGCTGCTCGCGGAACCATTCCATCGGCCCGTGACGCCCGGCAGCGACCCACTCGCGGATCACCTCTTCGCGCGAGGAACGCTCGAGCCGTGCCACGCCGACGGCGGCGAAGCCGAGCTCGCGCCCCCTGGCCACGATCCACTCCGTGAGTTCGGGGCCGCCAGCGGGGATCATGCGTGCAACCCAAGCCACGCCGCCACGCGTCCGGGCGGCACATCCTCCACCACACCACCTTGCCCGGTCCAGGCTGCAGCAGCGGTGTATCCCGAGCGCACCGCGCCTTCCATCGTGGCGGGCCAACCGGTCGCGGTCCAGTCGCCGGCCAGGAACAGGTTGGGGATGCCACCGGCGATCGGATCCGGCACGGCCTTGGGTCGCAGGCGGTCGATGCCGGGCACGCAGCCGAAGGTTGCACGCTTCTCCTTCACCGCACGAACGGCCACGGGATCGAGGCCACGCACCCGCGGCAGCGCCCACGCCATGTCGGCGAGCACGCGACGGACGATCTCGTCCTCGTCGAGTGCCATCCAGGCATCGGCGCCGCTGATCACGGCATGCACATGCTCTCGGCCCTCCTCGTCTGCCTTGCGGAAGAGCCACTGCGTCGCGCGGCCCGGCAGCACCAGGTGCGGCGTGTCCATGACCGGATGGTCGAAGAAGAGATGCACCCCGAGAATGGGGCTGAACGGGATGGACTCCAGCTCCCTGAGCCGCGCGTCGGCCCGGCGCACGGTGTCGCTGCAGAGCTTCGCCAGCCGATCGGGGGGCACGCTCGAGATCACCGCGCTGCACTCCACCACGCCCTCGTCGGTCGTCACGCCCGTGATGCGACGACCGTCGTAGTTCAGTGCGATCGCACTCGTCGACTCGCGCAACTCGCCACCGGCCTTGAGGATCGCCTCGCGTGCGGGGTCATAGAGGCGCGCGAGCGGCACCGTGCTGATCCCCATGCACGGACTCCACGCATCCTGCAGGAAGCCATCCTGGAAGACCTTCATCGCGTAGACGGCATCGCACGATGCGCTCGGCACATTGCATGCACTCACCACCACGGGATCCCAGAAGCGATCGATGGCGGCGGGCGTCTGGAGCGTCTCGCGCAGGAACGCGCCGAACTCGCGGCCCGCCCACGGCGTGCGGCCGTGGCGACCGAGCCGGATCAATCGCCACATCGCGCGCGCGATCGCGACCTTGTCACGCAGTTCCAGCTGCCGCATGCGCAGGAACGAACCCGTGAAGTGCCATGGTGCGGGCCACCACGACGGTGCCATGCGATCGGGATCCATGGGCGGATTCGCCCAGAAGGTCGTGTCATGCCACTCGACCAGTCCATCGACGCCGAGCCGACCGTAGAAGTCGATCAGGTTCGTGCAGCAGCCCATGAGCACATGCTGGCAGTTGTCCAGCACGAGCCCCGTCCGCGCATCCTCGAAGCTCGTCGCACGCCCGCCGAGCTTGCCGCGCGACTCGATCACGATCGGACGGTCGCCGGCTTCAGCCACACGAAGTGCCGCAGCGAGCCCGGCAATGCCACCACCCACGATGGCGACCGAGCGGCTCATGGCACGTACGCCCCTCCGTGCCAGCCCAGTCGCGCACGGAGCGCCACCAGCAGCTTGGCACCCGCCGGCAGCGCCACGCGGACCTCGACGACCGAACGCGGCCGATCGCGGATCCGTCGTGCGATGCCGCCGTAGATCGCTGTCATGGCCCAGAGCGTAGGCCTGCACGACCCGTCGATCAGCCCATCGAGGGGTGCGCTGGAGCGGTAGTGCGCCACGCAACGCTCCACCTGCGCCATCATGAACGATTCGCACCGCGGCGCGTCGGTCCAGGCCAGCAGGCTTGCCGGATCGAGCCCCGCGCGGGAGAGTTCATCCACCGGAAGGTAGCAGCGCCCCATGCCGTGGTCCTCACGGAGATCACGGAGGATGTTGGTGAGCTGGAACGCGATCCCACGGTCCGTCGACAGCCGCATCGCCTCCGGATCGCTCGCGCCGAAGATGCGCGTGCAGGTCCGCCCCACCGTCCCTGCAACGAGGTCGCAGAAGTGCCGGACCTCCGACCAGTCCCTGCAGGGTCGATGCTCGGCATCGAGCCGCTGCCCATCGAGCATGCCGTCGAAGTCGGCACGCACCAGGCCGTGATCCCCGATCGAGCGTGCGAGTGCGGGCCACATCGGGTCGCTGTCGGGCAGGTGGCCCGCGAAGGCTCGCTCGGTCGCCGCACGGAACGCCGCGACCTGCTCGATGCGGTCGGGGCCGCCGTCGTCAACCAGGTCATCGGCCCTGCGCATCCATGCATAGACCGCATACAGCGCCGAGCGACGGGGTTCGGGTGCGAGCCTGAGGCCGTGATAGAAGTTGCGGGCCTCGCGTCGCACGATGCCGGCGCAGTGCGCGGCACTCGCCGCGAGGGACGGCTCGCTCCAGGCCTTGACCGCGCTCACCGCGCGTTCCTCCGTGCGCGGATCACGGCCTGCAGCACGATCCAGGCCTTCTCCATGGTCCACAGTCGCGGGCGATCCAGGCATGTCTCGACATTCCACTGCTCGATCCGCGCGAGCGTGCGACGGCCACCCTCGGCGAAGAGCCAGAGCAGCGCTCGATGCTGCGGCGCCACGGCCTGCTCGAGCGCCCCGATCGAGTCATACATGGGGGCCGTGCGCACCACGCACTCCCACAGGCACTCCCGCCACTGGGACAGGAACTCGCGATCGGGCGCATGGCCGACCTCGATCATCGAGCGGAACCGCTCCTCCAGACGCTCGCCCCGGAAGAGCTCCGTGGGCACGTAGATCCTGTTGCGCTCGACAAGATCGCGGCGTGCATCCTGCCAGTGGTTGGTCAACTGCAGCGCCGTGCAGATCGCATCGCTGGCGGCGATCGCAGCCGGGTCGTGCTCGTCGAGGACGCCCAGCACGAGCCGACCCACCGGATCCGCGCTCTCGCGGCAGTACGACAGCAGGTCGTCCCAGCGCTCGTAGCGGTTCTGCACCTGATCGCGCAGGAACGCCCGCAGCAGGGCATCGAACGGTTCGCACGCCAAGCCGTGCCGCGCGACGACCGGCTGCAGGGCCACGAAGACCGGATGCACCGCATCGCCGGCGAACGCTCGATGCAGCGACTCGCGCCACCAAGAGAGCCATGCGGTCGCCGCCGCGCGATCACCGGCCTCATCGCCAAGATCGTCGCTGATGCGGCAGAACGCGTAGATCGCCTGGAACGCGCCACGCGCCGCCGCCGGCACCAGGCCGCTCATCACGCTGAAGTTCTCGGTGGCGCCGCTGGCCACGCGCGCACAGAACTCCCGTGCATCGTCGACGCTGCACGGCACGCTGGATCGGGGTCCCCAACGATCGAGTCCGGCCCGCACCATGAGCGATCGAGGCAGGTCCGGCATCGCGGTGGCGAGGACCGTCGAGGCGTTGCCGGTGCGGTCGTCCATGGGGTCCGGCACGATACTGCCCCACGCCCGGGCAGGGCTATCATCTCCGGGCTCATGAAGTTGATCCTCGCCAATCCCCGTGGCTTCTGTGCCGGCGTGTACATGGCCATCGATGTCGTCGACCAACTGCTCGACATCTGCCCGGGCGAACCGATCTTCGTCTACCACGAGATCGTGCACAACACCCATGTGGTCGGCCGCTTCCGCGACCGTGGCGTGCAGTTCGTGGAGTCCATCGACGAGGTGCCCGAGGGCGCCATCGTGGTCTTCAGCGCGCACGGCGTGAGCCCGGCCGTCCGGCAGCAGGCCCGCGACCGACGGCTCAGCGCCATCGACGCGACCTGTCCGCTCGTGACCAAGGTGCACGCCGAGGCGATCCGCTACTCGCGCAAGGGATTCCAGATCCTGCTCGTCGGCCATCGCAACCATCAGGAAGTCGCGGGCACGCGCGGCGAGGCGCCCGACTCGATCCAGGTGGTCGAGAGCCCTGCCGACATCCCGCGCCTGCACATCGAGGATCCCGAGAAGCTCATCTACCTGACCCAGACCACGCTCTCGACCGACGATGCCGGGGTGATCATCCGGGCCCTCAAGGAAGCGTTCCCGTCGATCAAGGAACCACCCGCGAGCGACATCTGCTACGCGACGACCAACCGCCAGGAGGCCGTGCGCGCGCTCGGGCCCAAGGCGGATCTCGTCATCGTCGTCGGCAGCCGGAACAGTTCCAACTCGGTCCGGCTGACGGAGATCTCCGAGAACGTCGGTACACGGGCCATCCTCGTGGACGATGCCAGCGAGATGCAGGATGCCTGGCTCGACGGCGTGGAGACCGTGCTGCTGACCGCGGGCGCCAGCGCACCCGATGACTTGATCCGCGGCGTGATCGAGTGGATCGCCGCGCGCCAAGAGCTCACGGTCGAGCAGCACGATGTCCGCCACGAGGATGTCGAGTTCGGCCTGCCGGGCACGCTCAAGGACATGATGCGCGCACGCGGGATCGATCCCACCGGCCGACGCGTGGTGCGCGAGGACTGCGGCGTCCGCAACGCCAGCTGGTTCAATGACCAGGCGATCCCCTTCACGACCGTCGACCTGACCATCGGTGCCAGCAGTGGCCACTGAGCGGCCGCATGTCTTCGACCTCGACCCTGCCGCCATGCAGTCGTGGTGCGCAGCTCGAGGCCTGCCGAAGTTTGCGGCAGCGCAGATCCTCGACTGGGTCTACGCGAAGGGCGTGGGCGACCCCGCAGCCATGTCCAACCTCTCGAAGCCGGCGCGTGCAGCCCTGGCGGAAGGCATGGCCTTCATGCGCGGCCGCCCGCTGCGCCACCAAGTCGCCACCGATGGCACGCAGAAGATCCTCATGGGCTGGCCCGACGAGGGCGAACTGCTGCCCATGGCCAAGCCATCCCGCCAGACCGAGTGCGTGATGATCCCGACCGAGGACCGACGGACCGCATGCATCAGTTCGCAGGTCGGCTGCCCCGTCGGTTGCCGCTTCTGCGCCAGCGGCATCGGCGGGCTCGATGGCAACCTCACGGCCGGACAGATCGTCGAGCAGGTCTGGCAACTCTCGCGCCTCGAGGGCGTGGGCCGCATCAGCAACATCGTCTTCATGGGGATGGGCGAGCCGCTGGCGAACTACAACGCGGTCACTGCGGCGATCCGCACGCTGCACGCGGAGTGGGGCTTCGGGATCAGCGCGCGCAAGATCACGGTGAGCACCGTCGGCCTGCCGGCGGCGATCCGCAAGTTCTGCTCGTTCGAGCTGCCCGTCACGCTTGCCCTCAGCCTGCATGCGCCGTTTGACGACCTTCGCCGGGAGATCATCCCGTGGGCGGAGTACAGCACGATCGCCGAGCTGCTCGAGGCCTGCCAGGAGTGGTTCGAGCGCACTGGCCGCGAGATCACGCTCGAGTACATCCTGCTCGGCCGTGTCAACGACCGGGCCGAGCATGCCCACGAACTGGCGCGGCTGGCCCGCACGCTGCGCGCCAACGTCAACCTCATCCGCTACAACGAAGTCCAGGGCATGCCGTACGAGCGTCCCTCGTCGGAGGATGTGCTCGCCTTCCAGGAGATCCTGCGCTCCAAGGGCGTGAATGTGCACATCCGCGCCAGTCGCGGCCGCGACATCGCCGCCGCCTGCGGGCAGTTGCGCCACGAGAGCATGCGCCGCGACCAGTCAGCCGCGTGAATCGTCACGCGCCGCACGGGCGTCACGATTCGCGGGGGGCGAGCGATCCGGGACGCAGCGCGTCGATGTCGCCGGCACTCATCCCACGGATCGAACCATCGAGTGCATCGGCGTGGAGCTCCTTCGCCGCCTGCAACCACTGGTCGTAGGTCGATTCGCTCGCGGCAGCATCGGCCACGAAGCGGTAGCCCGCCTCGCGGGCATCCTGTCCCGAGCGACCGCGCCAAGCGAGCGGTACGAACGGCATGATGACCTCGACGACGCGTGCGGGCCAATCGCTGCCCTTGACCTCGGCCTTCCAACGCCGCCCCGGCACGGCCACATCCACTCGGTAGAGATAGCGTCGCGACACATGGTCACCGCGGCTGCGGACCTCGCCCAGCCACTCGCGTACACGGCGACGGTGCTCGTCACCGACGGTCATCACGCAGAGATACGGGAAGTCCCGGATCAGGCTCAGTTCAGCCAAGGGCAGCACGCACGCTGCCGTCAGCGGCATGTGATCGATCCCCCGCTCACGCGCGGCCAGCGCGACGATCGCATCGCCATAGCGCTTGGCGTAGTCACCACCTCCCCAGATCACGCATCGACGGAAGGCCAGCACGAGGTCATGCAGCGGCTGTCCGCCATCGATGCCCCCCAGGGGTTCAAGGGTGCGCAGATAGGGTCGCAGCAGCGAGACCACGCGACGGGAAAGCCGGCGCGACCGCGGATTGCCGTAGACGCGTGCCTCGAACTCCATGCGCCGCATCATGTCCTGCGCACGCTCGCGGTCACTGGCACTCACGCGCTGTTCGGCCTGCTCGCTCGCCACCAGCCGACCGAATCGCAGTGCTTCCAGGCTGCGTGCGTAGCCACGCTGCTCCATGCGGCGTGCCGCGGCCTCGAGCGCTTCGACCGTCACCGGCACGAGCCCCAGCTGGAACGATGCCCCGAGCATGGCCACATCGAGCACGCGATCGTTCAGGAAGGCGTGCCGTACGCGACGGCCCATGTCGAGCGCCAGAGCTGCGGGCGCACCCAGGGCATGCTCGATCGATGGTCCAAGCGCGGCTGCAGCCGACTCGAAGGGCTCACGCAACTGGTCGGGGAAGGCACCCGTGTTGACGCACGCACGCGTGCGCCCCGCTGCACCGATGCGCAGGTAGGGATCGGGGCCGAGGGCGCGAAGCGACTCGACCGGATCCATGCCGATCAGCACATCACCTTCACCGAAGGGGATCCGGATCGGCATCGGCAGGTCGTCGCTGCTGGCTGCACGCGTGAAGAGCACCTGTGCCCACGAGCGCCTGCCGGGTCCGATCGGCGTTGCGTGATGCACAGCCTCGACGCGATAGCCCATGGATCGTCCCGCTTCACAGAGCATCTGCACGGCAACGCCCGGGGGATCCCCGCGCCAGCCTGCAAGGTGCGCGCGCCAGACGCCTTGCGTGGCGTGCAACGGTGCGGGCGTCGGCAGGCTCGCCGCCCGGCGCGCGGTCTCGGCCAGCGCCACGGGCCGCTCACGCTCCAACTCCACCTGCTCGAGCAAGGGCTCCACCCGCAAGCGCCAGCCTTGCCCGGGTTCGGGCGTCGCACGCACGATCTCGGCCGTGGCACGCAAGGGATCCGCGCCGCGCTCCAGGCCCTGGTCGATCAGCGTGGCCAGCGGCGGATCGCGGAGGTCGCAGGCGGCGTTCACCGGCCAGATGAATCGTTGCATCGGCAGGTATCCCAGCCGGTCGACCTCGATCAAGTCGCGTTCGAGCACATTGATGTCGCGCCGCGCCGGCGGTCCATCGCGGGCGATGAGGATGGTCACACCACCCTCGTCAGTGGCCTCGATGATCGACCTGATCACCGCATCACGGTCGTTCACATCGACACGGACCGTCCGTGGCAGGCTCCGTGCATCGCCCGGCGTGCAAGCCTCGCACAGCCGCGCGACATCAGGTTCCTCATCGGCCGCCAGGTCGCACACGACGAACACCCGGGGCCCCGTGCGAACCGCATGACGCACGGCGGCACCGCCCTCGATCGACCAGCGCCGTCGGTCCCAGACCTCGATGACGGTCGACCCGGTTCGCGCAGGCTCGGGCCCCCCTGCAAGCACCGCATGCCGCGGCGCCTCGCCTTGGTCGGGCGCGCGCACGGCCAGTGCCTCGATCGCATCGAGTGCCGCTTCGGTGGCGGCCAGGCGCGCACTGGCCAACCCCAGATGCTCATCGCGCGGAGGGACCACCACGCCCTCGAGCTCGACATCGGGTGCCAGCAACGCATGCGGATCCTTGCTCGGCCGCAACCCATCGAGCAGATGGACCATCTTGCGCACGAGCGTGGAACTGCGCGTGCCTTCGTTGGGTTCGAGCCTGACGCGAGCATGACCTTCGATCGGCGGAAGCTCGGTCCACCACACCTGCGCGGCATGGCCGTGCCCACGACGGATCCGCTGCGCCAGCCCGACCACGCGCGGCGCCGTGCTGCCGGGCCGGGGCTCGACCACGATCGCGTGCTCGCAGCGCTCGAGGAATCGCTCGAGCGCACTCTCGTCGATCGGTGCGCTGGCACCGAGCCGGAAGACCGGCACGCGACCGGTGAATCCGGTGGCATCGAGCATGTGCAGCGTCGCGTGCACACACGGCCCGATGGCGATGATGCCATAGCGCTCTCGCTCGCCCGGACTGGGCATGAACCACGCGTGATTGAACTCATCGCGACGAAGCTCGCGCAAGGGATCGCCGCCTTCCGCGACCAATGCCTCGGGTTCGACCGCATCGAGCATCGTGACCACGCGGTTGGGCCGCATCGAGAGCGTGGCCCAGGATCGCAGCATGGTGTTGTGCACCACGATGCCCACCGGAAGGCCCGCGGCAGCTGACATGCGAAGTGCCAGGCCCACACAGCGACGCAGGCTCTCCAGATCCCACGGCTCGAGCGTCGGCATGCGCAGGCGCCAGCTGATGCGGCGAGGGCAGGTGGCCGGCGAGAGGTGCGGATTGTCCTCAAGCACCAGGGCCACCGGACCGGCGCAGGATCGAGCCAGTCGCTCCAGTGCCCCCACGCCTCGATCAATCTGGTCGTTGGGCACGAGCGCAATCGCCCCACGACCGGCAGCGGATTCGATCGCCGCCAGGCTGATGCTCCGCACCGCATCGACCGAGGCTTCGAGGCGAAGCCCGTTGCGATCGAGTGCCGCCTGCGTGGCGGGATCGGTCGTCATGCGGAACATCGGTTCGAAGGGCGGTCGCCTCGGACCGAAGACCGCGACGGCCGGCATGGGTGACTCGAGGGCGCCCTTCAGGAGGGCCTCGGGCGCCGAAAGCAAGGCGTCACCATCGGTGCGCGCCAGGGGCGGCGTCCACGCATCACGGGGGTCGTGCTCGCGGCCAGTCACGCTTGGATCCTAACGATGCCCGAGCACGAACTCGACGGCCTCGGCGAACCCATCGCGATCATGATGGCCCACACGCACACTGGCGGCGGCGTGCGCGTGCTCGTGCGCATTCGCCATCGAGATCCCAAGGGCCGCAGCGCGGAGCATGCCAAGGTCGTTCATGCCGTCACCGACCGTCGCGACTTGGTCCTTGCCCAGCCCCCGCATGCCACACACATGCTCGATCATGGTCCACTTGTCGACGCCGGCAGCGAAGATCTCGAGGACATGCGTCTGCGTGCCAATCGACATGTCCTGCGTCACGGCACCCCAGTGCTGCATGGTGACGGCATCGCCCACCCGATCCCGGAGGCGATCGACCAACACGGGAAGTTCACGGGCGCTCGCGACCGTGCCCGTGCGCAGGACCGCGTGCGCGTGCGCATCGGGCTGCCAGTGGGTCGGGCACGCAATGCGCTCCACGGACACCGGGAACTCCTTGAACCACCAATCGCTCACCGGATGCAGCTCGTGGCTGCCGACGAGCAGGTAGTCGTGCCCCGCGCGCGATGCATCGCGGAAGACATGCGCCACATGACCGTGCTCACTGATGATGCGCACGCAGTCGTACGCCGCCTGCGGACACATGTCGAAGGTATGGACCACGCCGCCGTCCGTCGCCCGGTGCAGGCTGGCGCCGCCCACCGCGATGCACAGCCCGTCGATCCCGGCCTCCTGCACGGCGGCGCGGGCTTCCATCCAACTTCTGCCCGTGGCCACCACGACCTCGAGGCCCTCGTCCCGTGCCTTGCGGATGGCCAGCCGATTGGCATCGCTGACATGCCCACGACGGTCCAGGAGCGTGCCGTCGAGGTCAGTGACGAGGAGTCGGTAACGCATGGTGCAACGCCCGTTTGGACGCGACCGATGCTACACTTCCCGCCCTCATGGCAGACCAGAAACGACCCGCTGGGGATGTCTCGGACCGCAAGCGTCTTGCGCAGATGCAGCAGACCGATCTGGCGGAAGGTCGCCTGAACGAGGACTTCGTCCAGTGGCTGAAGACCAGCGGCCCGAACTGGCTGCTGGGCGTGCTGGTGGTGCTCTGCGCCTTCATGGGCTGGAATTGGTGGACGCAGAGGAAGGCGAGCTCCGTTGCACTCGCGTGGGAAGAACTGGCCGGTGCGAGCATTCCGCCCGCGATGGTCGAGATCGCCAGCCGCAACGAAGGCGAGCCAGGTGTCCGCATGATGGCGCTCCTCAACGCTGCCGACACCTACATGAGCTGCCTGCAGACCGGCGTGCGCTGGGACCGCAAGCCCGAGGACGCCGACAAGGCGGTCACCCCGGAGCTGCGCGCGGAGTACCTCGGCAAGGCCGATGAGCTCTACGCGCAGGTGATCACGGAGGCGACCACCCCCACCACCAAAGCGGTCTTCGCGGTCCCGGCAGCCTTCGGTCGCGCGACCGTGGCCGAAAGTGAAGGCAAGCTCGCGCTCGCCAAGGAGCGCTACGAGCAAGCCGCTTCGTTGGCGAACGATGCGTATCCGCAGCTCGCCGCCCAAGCCAAGGCCCGCATCGAGTCGCTGGCTTCGCTTGAGACACCAGTATTCATCCCCGAACCGCCTGCACCGCCTGCACCGCCTGCGGCCCCCGTGCCTGCCGTCGATACGCCCGCCACGGCACCCGTCGCTCCGGCCATCGACCCACCCACCACAACACCGGTCGCTCCAGCGACCGACGCTCCGGCCACGGCTCCCGCTGCTCCCGCACCGGCTCCGGCCGCCACGCCCTGACCACGCCGCGCATCGGCGCGCCGCCACACCGCACGCCATGCCCAGTCCGACCAGTGCCCCCGATGACGACTCGATCGTGTCGGGGCCCGGCGGAGCCATCCAGCTCATTGCCCCGGGCGGCCAGGTGGATCGCGAGGCGCTCTTCGCGCTCTACGACTCCAGCGGCGAATTCGACGACGACCATCCTGTCAGCGTGACCTTCGAACTCACCCGCGATCTCGAGAAGCGGCTCGATCGCTACCTCGTCGACCGCGTGCCGTTCCTGTCGCGCACGCAGCTGCAGCGGCTGATCGACGAAGAGGCCGTCACGGTGAACGGCCGCATCCCCAAGGCCAGCACCAAGCTGCGCAAGGGCGACCGCGTGGTGGCAACGCTCCCACCGCCACCGTCGAGCGAGATCCCGCCCGAAGACATCCCGGTCGAGGTCCTCTACGAGGACGACGAACTCATCGTCGTGAACAAGCAGCCCGGGCTCATCGTGCATCCGGCACGCAGTCACAAGACGGGCACGCTGATCAACGCGCTGGCGTGGCACTTCCGCCACCGCTCGGGCGGGCAGCTCTCGAGCGTGGGCAAGGACATCGCGCGACCGGGCGTCGTGCACCGGCTCGACAAGCTCACAAGCGGCGTGATGGTCGTGGCCAAGAGCGATACCGCGCACTGGCGCCTGGCCAAGCAGTTCGAGCACCGTCAGACCGGCAAGCGCTATCTGGCGCTGGTGCACGGCCGCATGGAGCCCGAGGCCGACCTCATCGACCTCCCGCTGGGCAAGCATCCGACGATCAAGGAGAAGTACGCCGTCCGGCACGACGAGACCGGCAAGCCATCACGCACGGTCTACCGCGTGATCGAGGAGTACGAGAACGCGTCGCTCGTCGAGCTCGAGCTGCTCACGGGCCGCACGCACCAGATCCGCGTCCACCTCTCGCACCTCGGCTATCCGATCGTGGGCGATGACCTCTACGGCGGCAAGCACTCGAGCGAAGCCGACTTCGGTGGGATGGCGACGGAACCGTTCCTCTGCCGCCAGGCCCTGCACGCGACGATGCTCGCCTTCCGCCATCCGATCACGAACGAGCCGATGCAGTTCATGGCACCGCTCGCTGCGGATCTTCACCGTGCGGTTCGATTGCTCCGCGCGCATCGCTTCGTGCGCGCCCTGTCCGCACCCGGCACGGTCGTCCCGCGCCCGGCGGAGTGACCTCACACCTGGGCGCGCGCGGCCTCGGCCATGCGCCAGACCGAGAGCATGACCTCGCGCACGCCCTCGCCGGTCGCGCCGCTCATCATCATCGGCTTCACGCCTCGCTTGGCGAAGCGCTCGAGCACATCGGCCAGGAGTTCAGCGCGATCCTCGGCAGGCAAGAGATCGATCTTGTTGAGTGCCACCAGCTCGGGCTTGCGCGCGAGTTCATCGCTGAACTCCGCAAGTTCCCGGCGGATGGTTCGATAGGACTCGACCGGGTCGCTGCCATCGACCGGCAAGGCATCGACCACATGCAGGATGCACCGCGTGCGCTCGACATGTCGCAGGAAGTCATGGCCCAGACCGGCACCCTCGGCGGCACCCTCGATCAGGCCGGGCAGGTCAGCGAGCACGAGCCGCCGCTCGTCACCAAGATCCAAGATCCCCAACTGCGGCCCGAGCGTGGTGAACGGATAGTCCGCCACCTTCGGATTCGCGCGGGTGCTCGCCTTCAGCAGCGTGCTCTTGCCGGCGTTGGGCAGGCCGACGAAGCCGACATCGGCGATGAGCTTGAGCTCGATCTCGAAGGTTCGCTCGACCGACGGTTCGCCGAGCGTGCGTTCGAGCGGCGTCTGGTGCACCGCACTCTTGAAGTGATCGTTGCCCAGACCCCCGCGACCGCCGGCGGCGATCACCACGCGCTGCCCCGGCTCAAGGATGTCCGCGACGATGTCGCCTGACTCCGGATCGATCACCTGCGCGCCCAGCGGCAGGCGGATGTCGATGTCGGCGCCATCGCAGCCATGGCACTTCTTCTTCTGCCCGTTCTCGCCGTCCTTCGCGAACCAGTGCGGCTTGTAGGCAAACTCCACCAGCGTGTCGAGGTGAGGATCGCCCACGACCACCACATCGCCGCCCTTGCCGCCATCGCCACCGTCGGGACCGCCCTTGGGGTTGCCCTTCAGCTGCAGCAGGTGCGCACAGCCATCGCCGCCCTTGCCGCTCTTCACATGGATGACGGCACGATCGACGAACATCGTTCAGTACTCCTGGGCGCACGCGCACGACGGCGCGGCGCAATGGTTCGACCCGCACGGCGTGGCGACCGTGGGCAAAAACGAAGCGGGCGCAGCATGGTGGCTGCGCCCGTCACGATGAGATCGATTCACTTGGCGTCCATGGCCAGCCGGGGCAGGCTGGGGTCGGCGGGGATCACATCGACCACCCGGCCACGGAACCGCACGGTCCCCGGCACCTTGGCCATGACCGAGTCATCGGCCGCCAGGTAGGTCATGAATCCGGCCTTCCACTTCGTGCCGCGCTGGCGGACGATGATGGAACCGGCCTTCGCATCCTGGCCGCCGTACAACTTGATGCCGAGGAACTGCGGATTCGAGTCGCGGCCGTTTTGGGTCGAGCCCTGGCCCTTCTTGTGTGCCATGACGAACAGTCCTTTCGAGAGCGAGTCGCGGAGTGTACGGGCAATCGGACCGCCTGTGAAGCGCCAAGTCCGATGGCCAATGGTGATTATCCGGGCCGGCACGGCCCATTCGCCCGGGACGGTCACGGCCGATCGACCGCGACCACCGTCGCGGCCTCGGGTCAATTCAGCGCATGACCCATTCGCGATTCTTGAGGATCGCCGGTTCGGTACGGCGCCCCTTGGGATCGCCGGGTACCGCGTAATCGAGCTGGAGGTTCTCGCGCAGCGTGACCTTCTCCCCTGTCTTGGGGTGCACCTTCTGCTCGGTCTCGCTCGAGGCACCTGCGATGAACACCGTGAGCTCGGTGCCATCGGTGCCTTCAGCCAGCCACGCCACCATGCCCGTGCGACCGTTGTCCTCACCGGGCAGGAGGTCGTCCATCACCGCGAACTGGTCCTCGACGCCTTCCTCGGCCATCGACGCGCAGATCGCCTTGCGCACCTGCGGCGGAACATCGTTCCCGCCGCGCATCAGGCGCCCTTCACCATCGAGCAACTGGATCTTTGGCGACCAGAGCAGGGTCTGCCTGGTCTGGTTCACCACGTCATAGACGAAGTACCAGTAGCCCTTGCCATCCTGCGGATCGACCCACAGGCGCAGGCCCTTCGGGCGCACATCGAGCTTCCACGGGTCAGCCAGCACCGCCGCCACGGCAGGCTGCGGAGGGGACCAAGGGAGGACCATGAGCGAAGAAGCGGCAACGAGGGCGATGGAAAGCGGGCGGATCGGCATGGAGGAAGTGTACAGATCCTCGCTCGCCATCCCCTCCCCCCGATACGCTTTGGAGGTGTCGCTCCTCGACCGAACTGGGCTCTTTGGACACGCCCCCGACTGGGGCGAGCCGTTCCAGCCCTCGATCTCCCAGCGGGCTGAGGCCCTTCGGCGCCTCGCAGGCCCCGACCCGGCTGTCCTGCGCCGCCTGATTCGCGACGCGCGCGCCGATCCCAACTTCTTCCAGCATGCTTGGTGCGTTGCCGACCCCGAAGGCTGCCTGGGTGCCACGGCACTCTTGGCCCCGCAAGCAGGCAACACGCTGCAGGCGCTGGTCACGCATGGCACCACGGATGCCGCGATCCCCGCGCTCGGTCGTCTCCTGGCACGAGCACTGGACGGTGCTCACGGCCAAGGTCGCGCCATGGCGCAAGCCCTGCTCGAGCCCGCCCGTGGCCGAGAACTCCGTGTGCTGCACGCTGCTGGCATGCGACGGCTCGCCACGCTGGGGTACTACGAACGCGCGCTGCCGCGCCGGGGTCGCGTGGCGGCGTCTTGGCCAGACGGGGCATCGATCACCGCCTGCGATGTCCACAGTGACCAGGGGCGCACCACGCTCTCGGAAGTCCTGCAGTCGACCTACGAAGCCACGCTGGACTGCCCGGCCCTCGCCGGCCTGCGCACGCCCCAGGAGACGCTGGAGGGCCATCTGGCGACCCACGCAGTCGATCCTGACCTCTGGACGATGGTCTGGCTCGAGGGTCGCCCTGCCGCCGTAAGCATGTGCGCACTGCTGCCGGGAACCGACGCGGCGGAACTGGTCTATCTCGGCGTGGTGCGCCCTGCGCGCGGCCGGGGCATCGGGCCGGCCCTCCTCCAGCACACGATCGGGCGACTGGAGCATCGCGGCGTGCGCAGCCTGCATCTGGCGTGCGATGAGGCGAACGCTCCGGCGCTGCACCTCTATCACAACGCTGGATTTCACAGGACCATGCGCCGCATCGCGTTCATGCACGCCCTGCGCTGACCGAGTTGTCCACAGTGCATGCACCCGAGCACACGCGAGCAGGCGCGAGGAATTTCTCCACGCGCAAGTACGCACTCCGACGCGGCTTGTCGTTGCACTCCCACCAAGTCGCGACGATCGTCTTGGCAGATCCCGAACTTGGGTTAGAGTGAGCGGCCCGGTCACGATGACCGACGCCCGGTTCTCGTGGGCGGCTCGCACGGACGCAGAGGTCCACAACACCCTTGGTGCTCGGCACGGAGAGATCCTGCAGCGACGATGCCCATCGTCCATGCTGTGCCCCGTCCATGCCGAGCCCCGCCGCACCCTTGCCCGAGTTTCCGCGCTTGAAAGACACCCAGACCTCCTGCTCCTTCGATGCGCGCGGCTCTTCCACGGGATGCGAGGCCATCGGCGAGGCCATCCGACAACGCATCGGCGAGGTGCCGTTCCGCATGTGGTTCGAGAGTCAGTCGGACCTGGCGGTCGACGGGGGCTCGCTCGACATCGCGGTGCGTACCACCTTCGCCAGCGACTGGATCGAGCGACACTACCGGGGCATCCTCGAGTCGGTGATGCACGAGCGCAGCGGCGCTGGTGCCAAGGTCACGATCCGTGCGGTGCAACAGCAGCCACCGTCCCCGGCAGCGCGTGCGCGGCGCGGCGACCCGGAACACTCGATCGAGTCCGCGCTTCCGGAGCGCGAGCGACGAACACGCCCCGGCGGAGCGTGGCGGACCTTCGATGACTTCGTCGCAGCGACCAGCAACCGCATCGCCCTCGAGAGTGCGCGCCAGTTCGCGGCGGGCACCCTGCCTGGCGTGAACCTGCTCGTCCTCCACGGGCCGTGCGGTGTGGGCAAGACCCACCTGCTCCATGCGCTCTGCTCCGCCCGCCAGTCGGCCGGCTCCACGCGCGTGCGCTACCTGACCGGCGAGCAGTTCACCAACGGCTTCCTCGCGGCGCTCCGGGCCAACACCGTCTCGGCATTCCGCCAGAGCGTGCGGGAGTGTGATCTGCTGGCGATCGACGATGTGCACTTCCTCGCCGACAAGACCGCCACGCAGGCCGAGTTCCTCCACACGATCGATGCCGTCGGGCTGATGGGCGCGAAGGTCGCGATCGTGAGCGACGAGCATCCACGCGAGATCGCCCGGCTCTCGAAGGCGCTCGTGAGCCGACTGCTCGCCGGGATCGTGGCCAAGGTCGATGCTCCCGACCGCGACCTGCGCAACGCGCTCGTCCGGCGCTTCGCACAGCGCCGGGGCCTGCGTCTGTCCGATGCCGCGATCGACTGCGTGGCCAGCCGCTGCGTGGGCAGCGTGCGCGAGATCGAGGGTGCCGTGGCCAAGCTGGCTGCGGTCTCCGTGCTCGATACGCGACGGCTGCAGGGCGAAGCGCTCAACGAGAGCTCGGTCACCCAGGTGCTCGATGCCGACGCCACGCGCGAGCGCCGCACCAATGTGCGGATCCCCACCATCATCGATGCCGTATGCGAGGCGCTCGGGGTCGAGCGCTCCGAGTGCCTGGGCGCGAGCCGCCATCGACGCGCGGTCCTGGCGCGTGGCGTGATCGCCATGCTTGCCCGCGAGTTCACCACCCGCAGCTACCCGGAAATCGCCAAGGCCATGGGCCGGAGCACGCACAGCACGATCCATGCCGCGGCCAGCCGCGTGCAGAGGCTCGTCGAGGAGCGCGCCCTGATCGAGTCCGCCGACGGGTCGTGCGGTGCGGATGAACTGGTGGCGCGCGTGCGCCGATCGGTGCTGGCTGCGCCTCGTTCCTGAGCCTCCCGGACGCGGGTGTTGCCCTACACTGGCCACCATGGTCCTCATGGGCGCGGTCGGTTCGATGGCGCTTGCCGCCCTCGTGCAGTTCGAGCAGATCGATTACACCCAGGTGAGCTTGGATGCGCTCGTGCGTTCGATCGCCCCGCGCGCCAGCGGTTCGCATCACGATGCCCTGCTCGCCCTGCGATCCATGAAGGATCCTCGGCTTGCGCCGCTGTTCAACACGCTGGCCCAGCTCCCTGATCCGACCGCGGCGATCGACGGCCTGCTGGGCGAGGCCGAACTGGCGACTCCCGCGGGCGTCACGCCACTCTCGCTACGGATGATCACCGACACACCGACACGCCTTGCGGCGATGCGCGCGGCCGTAGGTCTCAAGCTCCTCTCGCCAGCGGCCGCGCACGAGATCATGGGCTGGGACGACATCGAGCCGCTCGACCACGCCGTCCTCGCCAGCGTGCTGCTGCAGGCGGGTGAATCGGTCGAGACGGCGTCCATCAGCCCGCTCTTGGCCGATGGACGGCCCGCCGTCGCCGGACTCGCCGCCGCCCTCCTGCTGCAAGCAGGCGACGCGGAGGCCTGGGACCAGTTTGCCAGCCGTGTGGCCAGCCTGCAGGCCAGCGACCGCACGGCCACGATCCAGGAGGTCGCCCGTGCGGCCGAGGCCTACTCGCTCAAGGCTGTTGCACCGAAGCTCGCATCGCTGGCCAATGGCGAGGGCATTCCTGCCAACCTCCGCCTGCTCGTGATGGGCACCGTGCTCAAGCTCGATCCCACGAGGGCCGAGCCGCTCTGGCGTGCGGCGACCGTCGAGCGCTCGCAAGTCGCGCTCCTGCGCGCAGGCCTCCAACTCTTGGTCTCGATCGATGTGCCGCCCGCAGGCTGGGCCGCTGCGATCCGCAACGGCGATCCCTCGATCGAGGCGCTGGCCAACGCGATCGATGCCGCGACTTCGGGTGATGCACCAGCGTTGGGCAAACGGCTGGCCGCGATGGTCGGCACCGGACAGCGCCTCATGGCCGAGGCTGCGCTGCAGCGTTCGCGATCGATGCCGGAGGACGCCGCTCGGCCGGTGCTCGATGCCCTCGTCGATGCCGGGCTCAAGGCCGATGCTTCGATCCCCTTCCGTTCGATGGCTCTCGACGCGGGGCAGCGACTCTCCGTGATCGATCCCGATGGCATGGCCGCGCGACTGGTGAGCGCTGCCGACGATCGCGACGCATCGGAACTCCTGGTCAATGCGATCTACCAATCCAGGGATGCTCGCGCCGCGGAACTCGCGTGTGCCGCCCGCGAGAAGCTCGGCCGCAGCGCGGCATCGATGGCCTGCATGGCACGGGCGCGAACGAGCGAGTCGGTCGATCCGGTGATCCTCACCCAGGTCGGCGTGGCGGCATCGGGTGGAAGCGAACTCAGCATCAACTTCAGGACGCAGGCGGCATGGATCTTCCTGTCGCGCTCAGGCCAGGCCGATCGCGCGATCAAGGCCATGACCGAGGCATCCTTCAAGATGACTCCATGAGCAACATTCCCCTCTCGAAGCCCGACCTCGTGCAAGCTGACATGGACGCGGTCATGGAGACGCTCCGTGGAGAGCGGCTGTCCCAGGGCCGTGCGCTGCTCGAGTTCGAGCGCAGGGTGGCGCAGGTCACCCGCCGTCCGCACGCCATCGGCGTCTCCAGCGGCGCCGCGGCGCTCGAACTGGCCCTGCGCGCACTCGACATCGGCGATGGCGACGAGGTGCTCGTCCCCAGCTTCGCATTCCCAGCCAACACCAATGCCGTCATCGCCGTCGGCGCGACGCCGGTCTTCGTGGATGCCGACCATCGCACCCTCTGCATGAGCGCGACCGAGGCGGAGACGAAGATCACGCCGCGCACCCGCGCGCTGCTCGGCGTACCCATCTTCGGTGCGATCGCCGGCCTGCAGGAACTCATCGCAGTCTGCGCGCGCGCCGAACTGCCGATGGTCGAGCATGCGGCCGAGGCATTCGGCAGCACGCTCGGTCCGGACAATGCCGGCCGCTTCGGGCGCATCACGGCACTGGGCTTCGGGCCCAACCGACCGATCGCCATGGGCGAGGGTGGGGCCATCGTGACCAACGATGATCGGCTGGCGATCCTGTGCCGAGCCATGCGCAACCAAGGCCGCACGGACCGGCGGTCGTTCCCCGACCAATCGCCCGATGTCGGCATGATCATGCGCTTCGCGTGCCTGGGCTACGACGCTCGCCTGGCCGAGCCGCTCGCCGCCCTCGGAGCGAGCCAGATCGATCGGCTCGACTCGATCCTGGAGCGTCGCACCGAAGTCGCCCGTCGCTATGTGCGGCGGCTCTGCGCGATGCCGAACCTCATCCTGCCGTCCATCCCGGATGATGGCACGATCTCATGGCCGCTCTTCTGGGTGCGCCTCTCCGACCGCTTCAGCAACATCGAGCGCGATGCACTCGTCGATGGACTCCACCGCCATGACATCGGAGCGGCAAACCACTACCCCGCGTGCCACCTCTTGCCGCATGTCCGCGCCGCGTTCGGCACGCACTACGGACAGTGCCCCGTCGCGGAGAGCCTCTCCGATCGCACGATCACCCTGCCGATGTACACCTCGATGAGCGAAGACGACATCGATCAGGTGTGCGCGACGCTCGAACTCCTGCTCGGTCGCATCGAAACGCCAACGCGCGATTGAGGTCCCACTCACGAGAACGGCCCGTCCTTGGAGACGGGCCGCTGGCTCGGAAGCCACCCACGGGACTCGAACCCGTGACCTGAGCTTTACGAAAGCTCCGCTCTACCGGCTGAGCTAGGGTGGCGACGGGCTGGTGAGATTACTTCAGGATCAGGCCGACGCTCTCGGCGGCCGGCAGATCCAGGGCGCCCCACGCTTGGCCGGCCGCCACGGCGGTGTCGCCGCTGGAGGATCCGATCAGGGCGCGCAGGCCATCGACATGGCGGGCCTGCAGGCGATTGCCGCCCACTCGTGCGCTGGCGGCCAGTGCACCCAGGAGCGCCGACTGCTCCTCTCCGCTCGCGGCGAGTGCAGTGTCGGCCAGGGCGCACTGAGCGCGGGCAGACTTGAGCACGGCCACGGTGTTGGCAACATCCAGGCGCGACTCGCCCTCGAAGCGCGCGAGCGCATCGAGCAGCTGGGATTCGGCGACGCTCGCATCGAGCGCACAGCCGGGCTTGGAGGCAATCGCGCGGAGCGCCGCGAGCGCTCTGGCCGCGTATCCGGAAGCTTCCTCGGCGGTCATCGCGCCGCCGGCCACCGAGCCCATGATGCTGGTGACGGCAGCCTTGAACGCCTCGTCGGGTGCGCCGATCTCGAAGAGCTGGGTGTTCATGTCCGCACCCACCGCTGCACGCACGCGACCGCTATCGGCGGCGCTGACGCTCACGAGTGCGGGGACCGAGGCCATCGTGCGGCTCGCGCGCAGTCCAGCCACGGCGCGGGAGGTGCCAGTGACATCGGTGCGGCTGCCGGCATCGTCGACCGGACGGCGACCGCCGCGCTCGGAAGCCATCAACTGCACGACGAGCAGGTCAACGGCACTGTTGCCGAGCTCGGCCTCGAGCTCTTCAAAGGTCCGGAAGTCGCCGCCGACCACCCGGAAGCCTGCCGTGCCGAGCTTCTGTTGCAATGCGGCCCGGTCTTCGTTGCTCGTGGTGATCACGGCGGCGAGCGGATCGGCGCCGACGGCCAGGATCGAGGCGAGCGTGGGGACCACGCTCGAGTCGTACGCGAACGAACTCGTCGGGGCGAGGCCACCGAAGAGCAGCGCCGCATCGAAGCGCACGCGACGGTCACCGTAGGTCAGTGCTTCGCAGGCAGCGCTCACATCGCTCGGGGCAAGGCGCTGTTCGCCCGCGATCTCACCAAGGTGCATCAGGGCCGTGCGCGCCAGTCCGAGGTCATCGGCACCCAGTGCGAGGGCAAGCACATCCTGGCCAATGCTTGCGCCGGCCGCGGTCGCGAAGAAGGCCGCGCTGTAGGCGCGCTCGCCGCTGACCGGATCGGGGGACTCGCCCATGACCGCCTCGCGGCGCAGATCGTTGGCGACGAAGAGCGCAAGCGCCTGGGCGTTTGACGAATCAGCCAGCAGCGCGGAGCGCGCCGCCTGCATGCCCATGATGGCGTGGAAGGCTCCCGTGGGCACGGCCACCGGCATCAGGCCGTCGCCCTCCCAGATCCACGCAAAATTGTTGGGTTCGTAGGGCTGCGCAAGGAGCGCACTGCGGCGATCGAAGTGCGCGCGGGCCAGCGAGGTGTACTCGGCCGAGACCGATGCACCCTTGCCGCCGCACGCGGTGTACGCGCGGCCGGCGGCCGAAGCGACTTCCTGCGATCCATCCTTGGAGAGTTCGAGTGCGCGCAGGCCCGCTGCGGCCGTTGGCGAACCGATGGCGCCAAGGATCTCGCAGATCAGGATCTGGTTGCTCGCATCGAGGTTCGGGAGAGCAGCCACGAGCGGCGCCACCCCTGCCGAACCGAGCTGGGTCAGCATGCGCTGCGCGGCAAGCGCGAGCTGGTCGTTGCCAATGCCGGTCGCCGCGCGCAGGAGCGCCGGCACGGCGAACTCACCAGCGCTCATCAGGCGAGCGCGGGCATACACCTGCTGGCGGCCCGAGCCAACGAGGTTGTCGACGGCCGACTGGATCATGCGGCCGTTACGGGCCAGTTCCCGGCGACCGTTCTCGACGCGGGTCTCCAAGGTCACCATCGCCTTGGTGACGCCGTCACCCATCTTGCGGCTGCGGGCGAGCGCACGCTCAAGCCGCTCCGTCAGGTTCTGCTCCTGCACGAGGAGCGCAAGGTCCTGGTCAGCGATGCTGGACTCCAGGAGCTTCTCGGCGCTCGCCTGGGCAAGCTCCACATTGGCCACCAGGATGTAGTGCAGGACATCCCGCAGCAGTCGGGCCTGTTCGGCGGTGGCACCTGCACTGTCGGTACCGCCATCGTCGGTGGCCATCGCGTCATCGCTGCCCTTGGCCGAGCCGGCGTCGTCCGCCATGGGCTCATCACCAGAGGGCTCATCCATCGGCTCGGCAGCCGGCTCATCAGCCGGGTCATCGGCCGGCTCGGAGGCAGGTTCCGAGGGCTCGTCGGGTTCGGTCGGATCATCGATGACGGCGATCACCACGGAGGTGGGCTGTGACACCGTCAGGGGAGCCGCCAAGGCAAAGCGGGCGAGGCCGAGGGCCAGCAGCAGCGATAGGGTCGAGAGCGGTTGGATCACGTCGCGGACTCCGTGGTCGTGGGTGGCCCCGGCAGGCGCAGGGGCAAGGTTGGCAAGGGTATCGGGCATCCCGCTTCAGTGCAACGAACCCCGGACGACCGTTCGCACGGACGCCAGGCAAGGTTCCCGGTAACCTCCCGGCGTCGGTCGTTGGCCGGATGTCCGGCCAATCGCAGCGCGCCGTGTGCTGCGAGGGAAGCGTGGTGCAACACCACCGCGGACGCGCCGCCGTAACGGGTCGTTGGCTCAACAAGCCAGCGCCTCGACTCAATGAAGACCACTGGGCTCCGCGGCCCGGGAAGGTCGAGTCGGGACCCGAAGCCGGAAGACCTGCCGACACCATGCGCTGCGTGCCCCCGCGATCCCGGGGCCAGGGCGCGAGTCCGCGGAGGTTCCCATGCATCGCCTGCCCCTTTTCGTCCTGCTTGCCGCCCTGCCAGGCTCGGCCTTCGCACAATCACCGTTCGCCGCGACCGTCGTGAGTTACTCGCCAGGATCAAGTCCGGCAGGCGGCTTCACCATCGCCGCATCGGCACTCGGCGAACCCACCCGCTTCACGGGCGGCCCCTTCTTCCCGCAGGCCGTCACGCCGTTCCAACCGGCGTTCATGACCAACGAGATCGTGTCGCTCGGTGCAGGCGGCGAACTCGTGGTGGCGTTCGACCATGAGGTCATCGACGACCCGCGCAATCCATTCGGCGTGGACCTCATCGTCTTCGGCAATGCGTTCTTCAGTGATGCGGCGTACCCATCAGGCATGCCGGCGGGAATCTTCGCCGAAGGCGGGCAGATCGCCGTCAGCGCCGACGGCGCGACATGGACCACGGTTGCGGGCATCGATGCCGATGGCTTCGCGCCGACCCGTGGCTGGCTCGATGCACCTCCCTACTCGGCGGTGCCGGGACTCGAACCCTCGGACTTCACCAGGCCGATCGACCCATCCATCACGGCGGCATCCATGATCGGTCAGGACTGGGCCAACCTCTGTGCCATGTACGACGGCTCCGGCGGCGGCGCAGGCATCGATCTTGCTCCGCTCGGTCTTGCCTCGATCCGATTCGTGCGGGTCCGGGTGCCCGTGGGTGCGATGCAGAGTGCCGAGATCGATGGCTTCAGCGATGTGGCGGCAGAAGTCGCGAGTGGTGATCTCGATGGCAACGGCTCGATCGATGGCGCCGATCTGGGCATCATGCTGAGTGCCTTCGGCATCGCCGATCCGGTTGCGGACCTCGATGGAAACGGCATCGTCGATGGCAGCGATCTCGGTGCACTCTTGGCGGCCTGGTCATGAGGCGCGCGTTCGCGCTGATCGAGGTCCTGGTCGTGATCGGCGTCGTCGTGATCCTGATCGGGCTTGTGCTGCCTGGGCTCTCGACGCTCGCCGAGGGCGGCCGCAGCGCCGAGTGCCAGTCGAACCTCCGGCAACTCTTCAGCGCGTCGCAGGCGTACATCACGCTGAACAAGGAGCGCTTCGCCCCGGCCATCCTCATGTTCGCTCCCAGTGGTGGTACCGGCGTGCGCACGCTCTCGTGGGACCTCGACACCGCACCGGGGCGCGCTGCCCTGCCGGGGTCGATCACGCGGCATCTCGACTCGCCCAGCCGCGTCCAGCAGTGCCCAAGCTGGACCGGCAACGACCCCAGCGGCGATCCCTTCACGGGCTACAACTACAACACGACCTTCATCGGTGCCGAGGGCCGTTTCCCGCAGGTGGGTCCTGGTGGCACGATCCTCGATGGATGGTCCAACGCACGGACGGGGCTCGCGAGTGCGCAGTGCCGCAACTCCCAGGCCGCCCTCATGGGCGATGCCGGTTGGGCCGGCGGCACCAACAAGTACATGCGTGCACCCATGAACACGGTCGAGGGCGACCTCCTCATGATCTGTGCCGGAGCCCAGGCGTTCCGGCACCTTGGCTGTTCGCATGTGGTGCGCCTGGATGGCTCCGTGCACGGCGTCTGCACCAGCTGCGCCGGCGCGATCTCGACGCCGCAATCACTCGAGACGGTGATGGGCCATCCCGCCAATGGATTCCTGTCCGAGGATGACGCTGCCTACGATCCACGGTGAGGCCTGACGGATGCACGACCAGCAACTCAGCATCGATCGCTGTGTATGCCACGATGTGACCTTCGAGCGTGCGCTCGAGGTGGCGAAGGGGCGTGCGCTGTCGCTTGAGCAGCTCGCCGACGAGCTGGGCTGCACCACGGGCTGCGGTTCCTGCGAGCCCTATCTCCGTCGCTGCCTTGCCTCGGGACAGGTGGTCTTCCGCGAGATCATCGAAGACTGATTCCATGGGACCACGATCATGAAGTCGATCATGAAGTCGCTGCACCGCGGCATCTACGCGGAGCGACTGCGGCACCTCGTGGACCTGCTCGTCGAGGTCGTCCGCCCGGGCGACCGGATCCTGGATGTCGGATGCGGCAATGGCACGCTGCTCGATGCCCTGGTGCGCGATCCGCGCTGCCCGAAGGGCGTGATGCCGAAGGGTGTCGAGCGGGTGACGCGCGGCGGTGAGCCCATTCCGGTGGTGGCCTACACCGGCGGAAGGCTCCCCTTCGATGATGCATCGTTCGATGTGGTCACCATCGCCGATGTGCTGCACCATGAGCCCGACGACGAGGCCTTGTTGCGTGAGTGCCTGCGCGTGGCCCGGCGGGTGGTCGTGGTGAAGGACCATGCGCGCGAAGGGCCGCTGGCGCAGTCACGCATCTCCCTCATGGACTGGGCGGCCAACGCGCCGTACGGCGTGCCCTGCCTCTATCGATACCACTCGTTGCACGAGTGGCGGGCGCTCTGCGCGCGCGTGCACGCGCCGATCGTGAAGCTCATCAGCCCCATGCGCCTCTACCCTCGGGGATGGGAGTTCTTGTTCGGTGGGCGGCTGCAGATCGTGGTCGTCCTTGACGCCGCCGCTGCGCGCGAGGAGTAAGCGAGCCAGAGGGTCAGTCACGAGCGCCCGAAACGGCGCTCGAGCTCGGCCGTGGTCAGGCGGAACGCGGTGGGCCGGCCATGCGGGCAGCGATCCGGCCGGTCGATCGTGTCGCGGCGCGCCAGGAGTGCCGCGATCTCGGTGGCCGTCAGCCGATCACCCGCCTTCACCGCAGCCTTGCACGCCATCAGGTCGAGCACCTCGCTCAGCGCCGCCTCGGCGGCGCGCGGATCATCGGCGCGCAGGTCGCCCGCAGCGATCGAGAGCAGGAACTCCTGCGCTCCGACGCCGCGCTCCACGAGAAAGCTCGGCATGCTGTGCACCGCGATCATGCGCGCACCCGAGGGCGTGCACTCGAGCCCGAGCCGATCGAGGATCGGTGCGAGCGCCTCGATGCGTTCGATGGCGCCGGTGCCGCAATCGACGAGCTCGGGCATGAGCAGGCGCTGCCGTTCAAGCGGGGCGCGCTCGATGCGGGCCTTCAGGTCCTCGAACATGACGCGCTCATGCAGGGCATGCTGATCGATCACGGTCACTCCATCGCCCTCCTCCACCACGAGCCAGGCATGATCGATCTGCATGAAGCGCACGGGAGCCGAGCGCTCGACCGCCCGCATCGGTGCGGCGTCGTGGGCTGATGATCGTGCAGCAGGTTCACGGGAGAGCTCCGTCACGGCGTCCCCGGTCGGCTGCGTCCACGGGATGCCGCCATCCGCGTGCACGATCGTCCGTTGCGTCATGCCGAGCGGGAGCGGAAGCGTGGGTTCAGGATGCTCCATCGCAGGCAGCCGCTGCGTGACGACGAGCCCGCGGCGCTCGAGCGCCTGCGCCACGGCGCGGCGGATCGCTCGATGCACGAGGCTGGGGAAGCGCAGGCGCACCTCGGTCTTGGCCGGATGCACATTCATGTCGACGGCACGCGGATCGAGCTCGACGAAGAGCGCGTACACCGGATGCACGGACGGATCCATCAGCCCGCGGAACGCCTCGCGCACCGCATGCTGCAGCGAGCGATCCTCGATCGAGCGCCCGTTGATGAGGAGCCACTGGTTGCGGGCGGATGCCTTCGCAGCAGCCGGCGTACCGACCACGCCACCGATGCGGATGGGCCCGTGCAGCTCCGGGGATTCGAGTTCGAGCGCCAGGTCAAGCAGTTCAGGCGCCAATCCGGCGCCGAGCACCTGCACGCAGCGGGTGCGCTCATCCTGCGGCGGAAGGTCCATGATCGTCCGGCCATCGCTCGAGAGCGTGAAGCCGATGCCCGGCGCGGCGAGCGCGATGGCATCGACCGCATCATGCACGCGGCCGGTCTCGGCAGCCTGGCTGCGCAGGAACTTGCGCCGGGCCGGCACATTGCGGAAGAGCGTCTGGACCTCGACGACGGTGCCCGGCGCGCCCGCCGCCGGACGCGGCCCGTTCACGAACCCGCCATCGACCTCGATCGCATGGGCGTGGGGATCATTGGCTCGACGGCTCGTGATCCGGAGCTGCGCCACGCTGCCGATGCTGGCGAGCGCCTCGCCGCGGAAGCCGTAACTTGCGACCGCCTTGAGGTCATCGAAGCTCGCGATCTTGCTGGTGGCGTGGGCCGTGACCGCCAGCAGCAGTTCATCGGGTGCGATCCCTCCCCCGTCGTCACTCACACGGATCAGATCGGCTCCCCCGCCCTCGAGCTCGATGCTGACGCGCGCTGCACCGGCATCGAGCGCGTTCTCGACGAGTTCCTTCACCACGCTCGCGGGACGCTCCACCACCTCGCCCGCGGCGATCTGGTTCACCAGTTCGGGCATCAGCAATCGGATCGGCATCAGGTCTCCCGCATCGCCAACGGCAGCCGCCGGCCGGGACCGAAGGCTCGCGTGCTGATCTTGGGCACCACGCCTGCCTGCTCGCGCTTGAACTGCGCGCGGTCGATCGCCAGGCACCACCTGCGCACCATCGCCTCATCGAAGCCGGTGCTGCGCGCGATCGATTGCGGCGATTGCTCGAGGTCAACGAACCCGTGCACGATCGCATCCAGCTCGTCGTAGGGCGGCAGCGTGTCCTGGTCGCGCTGGTCCGGGCGCAGTTCCGCGCTCGGTGGCTTCGTGATGCTGCCTTCGGGCACGGGTGGCCGCGCGAATCCCGCACGCGCATGGTGATCGTTCATCCAGCGAGCGAGCGCGTAGACCCTGCCCTTCGTGAGGTCACCGATCGGCGCGATGCCACCGCACATGTCGCCGTACAGCGTGGCGTAGCCGACCGCGAGTTCGCTCTTGTTCCCGGTGCTCACCACCATGGCACCCGTGGCATTCGAGAGCGCCATGAGCGTCAGCCCGCGCAGGCGGCTCTGCAGGTTCTCGTCGGCGAGGCCCTGGAGGGGCTCGACGCCGCCGATCGACCTCGCCAGCAGTTCATGCGCCGGGGCGATCGGGAGGAGGTCGGGTGGCTGCATGCCGAGGGCAGCCGCCGTGGCCCGTGCATCGGAGAGCGAATGGTCACTGCTGAACCGGCTGGGCATCATCACGCCCCGCACCTTGGCCGGACCGAGCGCACGCACGCAGAGTGCCGCCACGACGGCGCTGTCGATGCCCCCCGAGAGGCCGATGAGCGCCCGCGCATGACCGGTCTTGCGCAGGTAGCCCTCGATCGCAGCGACCAGGGCCCGGAAGGTGTCGTGCTCGCCATCGCGCGGCTCGATCGGGCGCGCCGGCAGGTCAAGGTCAAGCGTCTCGACCGACTCGGCGAATCGTGGCAACTCGGCGATCGCGCCCTGTGCGCCCACCAGCGCACTGGCGCCGTCGAAGACAAGATCGTCGTTCGCACCGACCTGGTTCACGCTGACCACGCTGCCCCGGATCCGCTCGGCCGCAGACTGCAGGATGCCCATCTGGCGTTGGTGCTTGCCGAGCCGGAAGGGGCTCGCACTGAGCACGACGATCGCACGCACGCCGAGCGCCGCACACTCCGCCACGGGATCGCATCCGTAGCGGCCCGGCCCCACCGCGTCATCGGCGCGCCAGAGGTCCTCGCAGACGAGTACGCCCAGCCGCGTGCCTCTCAGCTCGACGACCAACGGTTCCGTGCCGGGCTCGAAGTGGCGCCACTCGTCGAAGACGTCATAGGTCGGCAGCAGTCGCTTGTCGTACCACGCCTCGATGCGCCCGCCGCGAAGGAAGGCGACGGCGTTGCGCGTTCGCCGTCCGACACGGCGCGGCGAACCGACCAGCATGGGCAGCGGACACTGCCCGGCCAGCGCGGCCACGGCCTGCTCGCACCGCTCGACGAAACCCTCGCGCTCGATCAGGTCGCGCGGTGGATACCCGCAGACCGCCAGTTCGGTGGTGACGGCAAGATCGGCACCCTGCGACGCCGCCGTGCGCGCCGCCTCGGCGATCCGTGCGAGGTTGCCCTGCACGTCGCCCACCAAGACATCGAGTTGGAGCGGCGCGATGCGCATGCGCGCTCAGTCCTCGCCGAACCGCGAAAGGCCCATGCGTGAACGCTCAAGCACCGTGATGCCGCAGTCGCGCAGCGCCGCAAAGACCTGTTCCGCATGCTCGGGGCCGCGGACCTCGACTTGGCAGAGCACCTGCACCTTGCTGATGTCTGGTCCGCCGAACGCACGCTCGTGGCTGACCTGCTTGACGCTTGCGCCGGCGTTGGCCAGCGTCGTGGCCAGCTCGGCCAGCCCGCCCGGCCGGTCCTTGATGATCGCGGTGAATTGCACGATGCGGCCATCGACCGCCAAGCCATGCTCGATCACGCGCGCCAAGGTGGTTGGATCGATGTTCCCGCCGCAGAGCATGAGCGCCACGCGCTTGCCCTTGAGCTGGGGAACGCGGCCGGCGATGAACGCGGCCAGGCTCGCTGCGCCCGCGCCCTCGACGACGCCCTTCTCCCACTCGAGCAGTCGCAGGATCGCCAGCGAGATCGCTTCCTCACCGACCTCGATCACCTCATCCACGTGGTCGCGGGCGATCGAGAAGGCCAGGTCGCCCACCTCGGGCACGGCCAAGCCGTCAGCCAGGGTGGGCTCCATCGACACCCGGACCGGATGACCGGCATCCAGCGCCGCACGGAAGCTTGCCGCACGGAATGCCTCCACGCCGATGACCTTCGTGGCAGGCGAGACCGCACGGGCCACCAGCCCGACACCCGCCAGCAGCCCACCGCCGCCGATGGGCACGATGACCGCGTCGAGCCGCTCGACCTGCTCGAAGACCTCGAGCGCCATGGTGCCGGCACCCGCGATGATCGCGGGGTCGTTGTAGCCGTTGATGTACGCCAGGCCCTCCATGCCCACGAGCTGGTCGGCCCGTACGCGCGCCTCGGCGATGTTGTCGCCGTAGACGACCACGCGCGCGCCGAGTTCCTTGCAGCGCACCTGCTTGATGAGCGGCGCGAAGCGCGGCATGCAGACCGTGACGGGAATGCCCAGGTCGCGGCCATGATGGGCGAGCGCGAGCGCGTGGTTGCCGGCGCTCGCAGCGATCACGCCACGCGCGCGCTGGCTGGCATCGAGCTGCAGCAGCGTGTTGCGCGCACCACGCTCCTTGAAGGAGCCAGTGGCCTGGCGGTAGTCGAGCTTGCAGAAGATCTCGGCGCCGAGGTGATCGCTCAGCGCCGAACTGCGGCGGCATGGGGTGCGCTCGATGCCGCCGGCAATGCGCGCGGCCGCGGCTCTCACATCCTCGAAGGTGACGGTTGCGATGGCCATGCGTCAGGCCACCGGTCCGGCTGCGCGAACCTCGGGTGCGATGTCGAACTTCTGGTCGTTCGCGCGGAACTTCTGCGCGAGCTCCCTGGCCTTCGTGTCGTAGGCCGCCTTGTCCTTCCAGGTGTTGCGCGGATCGAGGACCTCGGCCGGCACGCCGGGGACCGAGGTCGGCATCTCGAGCCCGAACACCGGGTGCTTCACGCACGGGACCTTGGCCAGCGAACCATCGAGGATCGCCGTCACCATCGCACGCGTGTACGAGAGCTTGAAGCGGCTGCCCACGCCGTAGGGCCCACCGGTCCAGCCGGTGTTCAGCAGCCACACGTGCGAGCCGCGCTTGCGGATGCGGTCGCTCAGGAGCCGCGCGTAGACCATGGGCGGCCGCGGCATGAACGGACCGCCGAAGCACGCGCTGAAGTTCGGCTGCGGCTCGGTGACACCGGCCTCGGTGCCGGCGAGCTTCGAGGTGTAACCGTTGAGGAAGTAGTACTGCGCCTGCTCGGGGGTGAGCTTTGAGACCGGCGGCAGCACGCCGAATGCATCGGCGGTCAGGAACACGACGTTCTTGGGGTGGCCGGCCACGCTCGGGAGCTTGGCGTTGGCGATGTAGGAGAGCGGATAGGTGACCCGGGTGTTCTCGGTGAGCGACGCATCGTCGTAGTCGGGTACACGCGTGGATGGATCGAGCACCACATTCTCGAGCACGCTGCCGAAGCGGATCGCGTTCCAGATCTCGGGCTCGCCCTCCTTCGAGAGCTTGATGCACTTGGCGTAGCAACCGCCCTCGATGTTGAAGACGCCCGCATCGCTCCAGCCGTGCTCGTCGTCGCCCACGAGGTCGCGGTGCGGATCGGCCGAGAGCGTGGTCTTGCCCGTCCCCGAGAGCCCGAAGAAGAGCGCCACATTCGCCGGATCGTTGCGCGCGACATTGCACGAGCAGTGCATGGGGAACACGCCCATGTCCGGCAGGTCATAGTTCATCGCGTAGAAGATCGACTTCTTGATCTCGCCCGCGTAGCGCGTGCCCACGATCAGCACCGTGCGGCGCTCGAGGCTCTGCACGATGCCCAGGTGCGTCTTCAGGCCGTACGCGGAGGGATCGTCGATGCGCAGGTTGCACGCGTTGATGATGGTCCAGTCCTGCGCGAATCCGGTCAGTTCCGCCTCCGGTGCATTGATGAAGAGCGTCTTGGCGAAGAGGCTGTGCCAGGCTTCCTCGGTGAAGACACTGACCTTCAGCCGGTAGGACGGATCGGCGCCGGCGTAGCCATCGAAGCGGTACAGGTCCTTCTTCGCCGACATGTAGGCCATGACCTTGGCGTGCAGGGCATCGAACTGGGCCGGCGTGACGGGCTGGTTGACCTTGCCCCAGTCGATCGTGCCATGGATGCCCGCCGTGTCTTCCAGGAACTTGTCATTGGGGCTGCGGCCGCGGCGCTCGCCGGTATCGCAGGTCAGCGCACCGTTGGCCGCGAGGATGCCCTCGCCACGGGCCACGGCCTGCTCCACCAAGCTCGGTGCGGTCAGGTTGGAGTGGATCGTGGCGGAACCGAAGGACGGACGGGCCTGAAGGGTGGTGGTCATGGTGGTACATCCCAACACACGGGAAGTCGCGAATCCTACCCAGGTCGAGGCCCCCGACCCATGCGTTCCCGCCGTTGCAGCAACCGTGCTGCCACGCTAGACTTCCGCGACTCGCGGAGTCCGTAGCTCAGTTGGCAGAGCACCGGGTTGTGATCCCGGGTGTCGCGGGTTCAAGCCCCGTCGGACTCCCTTCCTCGATTATGGGTCACGCACCCACGAACGACCTCCGCATCGTGCTGCTCCAGCATGACCTGGCGTGGGAGGACAAGCCCGCCAACCGGAGCGCATTCGCCTCGCTCTTGGCCGAGTCGGCCCAACCGGGGTCGCTCGTGATCCTGCCCGAACTGTGCGATGTCGGCTTCACGATGCAGGCAGATCGCGCTGCCGAGCCATCGAGCCTGCCTTGGGCGCAGGATCTTGCCGCCCGGCACCAAGTCTGGCTGCAAGCTGGACTTGCGATCCGGGAGGCAGGCCGCACCTTCAATGCCGCGTGCATGATCGGACCCGATGGCTCGCTTTTGGCGACCTATCGAAAGACCTTCCTCTTCTCGCACGGCACCGAAACCGAGCACTACGCGGCCGGGTCGGGGCCGATCGTGGTTGAGATTGCAGGTTGGAGGGTCGCACCCTTCATCTGCTACGACCTTCGCTTTCCGGAAGTGTGGCGTCATGCTGCACTTGCGGGCGCGGAGCTCTTCACGCTCAGTGCGAACTGGCCCGCGCGTCGCCATGCGCATTGGGCTGCGCTCGTCCGCGCACGGGCGATCGAGAACCAAGCCTTCGTCGCCTGCTGCAATCGGGTCGGTCGTGATCCGAACTTGGCCTACGACGGCGGATCGGCCCTGATCGATCCCATGGGCGAAGCGCTCGTGGTCGGCGACGGCCGCGCCTGTGCGCTCGACGCGGTAGCGCGGCGCAGCACGATCGAGTTATGGCGACGCGACTTCGGTGCGCTCCGCGACATGCAGCCGGGATGGCTCGGATCGGATCGCCGCCACACTTGAAACGCAGGCGTTTCGGTTGACGAGCGCCGCATGCGGAGTAGACTCCGCGCGCCGGGCCTTGCCCTGCGCTCGCACGGATCGCGGAGAAAGATCATGCAGACTAGGACGTCTCGACGCGCAGCATCGCGCAGCTCACCAACCAGAAAGTCGTCATCGTCCAAGAGTGCCTCGGCCTCGTCGGCGCGCCCGTCGCGCGGCGGATCGGGGCGCGGAAGGGCATCGCGTTCGGTGCGCACGCAGCGCTGGGAAACGCCGCTCCGTCGTGCGTTCTTCAGCAGTGCAGGCCGCCTCGCCGCATCGATGGGCGTGAGCGTCGATGCGTGCGTCGCGCATGTGCGTGCGCTGCAGCCCGATGCTGGCTTCAACGACTCCGAAGTCGACACCATCCGCAAGGCAGTGCATGATCTTGTGCTGGTCGCCGGCTGTGTGCAGGATGCACCACAGGCCTGGAGCGAGCTGCGCCGGGAGCACACCTGGATCTTGATCGAAGCCCTGAGAACCTATGCTCCCTCGCGTGATCGCGGGCTGCAGGTCGAGCGATTCTGGTGCAACCTGCAGGCGGCGTCCGTTCGCGGCCAACTGGGTCCGCTCGCACGAGGCCTGGACTCGTGGGACCCGCGCCGACCGCTCGGTCTTTGGCTGACCGACCTACTGTTCAGTCAGGTGCAACTTGCGCGTGAGTTCGCTCCATCGCACCCCGCGGTGCCCGTGCGTGCACTTGAGTCGCTTGACATGATCGAGGAAGCGCGTACCCTTCGCTTCCCCCTGATTGCCGCGGTGCAGTGATTGGCCGCCTGGTCAGAGGGGCCAATTCGGTCCGCCACCTTAGCTCAGTTGGTAGAGCACCGCATTGAAAATGCGGGTGTCCGCGGTTCAAGTCCGCGAGGTGGCATCAATGACGCGGCGCCCAGGTTTGCTGGGCGCCGCGCGTCATTGTTGGGTCGCCTTACCGACTGCTCGGTTCAGGGCGACCGCCAAGGGGGTCCAGTTGAACGCCACCGCGCACGGTCCGCGCGTCCATCCCCGTCATGGGGTAGTGGCGTTCGAGCGCCACGGCGAGTTCCTCGCTGTCGACGATCGTGAAGATGACGGTCCGGCCGAGCACGGCACTGGCGAATCGCGCCGCCCGGGCCATGTGCTGGGTCGTGGTCGCGGCGACGAGGGCGCCCTCATCCAGGGCCAGGGGAAGCAGGCGGAATTGCCATGCCTGCCGCGCATCGACGAGCGCGAGCGCGTCGGGCTCGGTGGTCGACAGGGTCCTTCGCGATGAGGCCTGGATCTGTCGGTACTGGTCGATCCAAGCGGCCTCGATGAGCGATGGTGCGACGCCGCAGATCTCCTCCGCGAGCGCGCCGAAGGGGCGCCCGTCCTGCTTCTGTCGGCAGAGCACCCGCTCCACTTCTCGCTCGGTCATCACGCCCTGCGCCACAAGCAGTTCGCCCAGTCGCGGCACATTGCGGATGAGTTCCATTGGGTCCATCGTGCTTCCCTCTGAGCGGTGCATCGGGCCCATCCGGTGGCGACTTTCGCCCGATGCCCGGGATTTGGGCAAGTTTGTCCCCCACGGCCCGAGGGGCCTGCACCGATAGGCTCTGCCGGGTGACCGCCCCCGCGCACCACGCTCTCCTGCAACGGGTCGAAGCCTGGCTCGGTGACTTGGCGAGCGGCCGCGGCCCTGTGCAAGGCCGAGCCTCACAGCGGCACATCGAATCGATGCACGCCGTGCTGCGGGCCGGGCCATCGGTGACGGGTTGGTGGAGCGCCCTCGCCGAGGCACACGCGATCGCCGCAGCACTCGCGGCAGGTGCATCGACGGAACTGCATGCACCCACGCACGATGGCCGCACCTGCGACCTCGTCGCCACGCGCGGTCCAACCCGGCTGTGGGTGCATGTGAAGTCGCTCGCACCGGATCCATCGATCGACCCGATGCCGGTGGAGCGACAGCGCGCCGTGCAGGAGGAACTCGTCGCCGCGCTGCGCAGCGTGGAAGGCGTCGCGCGCGGCGTGGTCGTCTCGGTCGAGGCGCTCGCGCCGCTCTTGACCACGGCACCGGACGTGAGGGCCGCCCAGGAGTTCCTGCGCCGAGCCTCGGTCGGCGATGAGTTGCTCGTGCGATCGGCCGCAGGCGATGTGCTGGGCCGCATGAGCGTGCTCTCACCGTGGGACGGCGGTCATGTCGCGATCGCTCCTGGTGATGTGCAGCGCCCGGGGCAGCAGCGAGGCCGCATCGATCGGCTCATGCGCAGGGCCTGCGCACAGTTCATGCCCGGGGAGCGCAATCTCGTGGCGATCGCCGCGATGCCTGCGCAGGAACTGGCGATCGACTGGGCGCTCCTGGGCACGCCGATCGAGCGCTGGGATCGTTTCCCCCGACGCGGCGAGCGCGTGGCCTTCGGGCGCGCAGATGATGGACTCTGGTCGCGTGGCCGCGAACCCTCGTGCAGACTGGCTGCGTGGATGGCGCCTTGGCCGCGCGCCGGCCGCGCGTGGCTGCGCGATGCGGCGAACGACGATGCATCGGCGCTCGTGCGCGACCTATGCGCCGAACAACCGCTCATGGAGCGGGATCCGGGCTGCGCGCTCGGCTGACTCCTCAGGCCAGAGCCGCTTGAGTGCGTGGATCGCCGGCTCTCCATTGATGACTGCCTTCACGCCCTGCGCCAGGAGCATCTCCGCATGGCGACGCGCCAGATCGGCGGTCAGCGTCACGGTGCCGTCGTCGCCATACTCCCGCTCGCGCGCGTGCCCACGCTTCTCCAGCATGTCCACCGCCTTGCCAGCCGAGAGCGGCAGCTGGATGCGCACGGTCACGACCGGCCCGAGCATCTGCGTGCGCACGACATCAGCGAGTGCCTCGAGGCCCTCGGCCGTACGGGCGCTGACCTCGACCGCACCCGGGCAGGCGCGGCGCAGCCGCTCGAGCCGCTCACGCGGATCCGCGATGCCGCCGTGCACCTTGGCGTACTCGGCCCAGTTCGTGCCGGACCGCGCTCTCGGGTCCTCGTCGCCATCGAGCCCATCGTCCGGGGCAGCACCGACTGGCCCGGAGAGCCCAGCACGCTCGCGGTCGCCCAGCGCATCCCACTCCGCGCACTGATCCGCCACGCGATCGAGCTTGTTGAGCACCACGATCCGCGGCTGGTGGCTGGCTCCGATCTCATCCAGGACCTCCTCGACCGTGCCGAGCTGGCGCTCGGCGTGCGGATCGCCTGCGTCGAGCAGGATGAGGAGCACATGTGCGGCGATCGCATCCTCGAGCGTGCTGCGGAAGCTCGCCACCAGATGGTGCGGCAAGCGGCGGATGAAGCCCACCGTGTCGCTGAGGAGGCACGACTCGCCCCCACCAAGCTGCCACGATTCCACGCGCGTGTGCAGCGTGGCGAAGAGCTGGTCATTGGCGAAGGCTCCGCCGGCGGTCAGCGCATTGAAGAGGCTGCTCTTGCCGGCGTTCGTGTAGCCCACGATGCCCACCGTGAAGTGGTCGGCGCGGCGGCTCGCGACCTCGCGCGTGCGACGCAACTGCACCTCCGCGAGCTCGCGCTTGAGCTGCGACAGCCGGCGCTGCACGAGCCGGCGGTCGATCTCGATCTGCTTCTCGCCGGGGCCGCGCGTACCCACGCCCATCGGGGCACCGCCGGTGACCTGGCCGAGGTGCGACCACATCGCGCGCAGGCGCGGGGCCGTGTACTCAAGCTGGGCGATCTCGACCTGCAGTTGCGCGGCACGCGTGGTGGCGCGGCCCGCGAAGATGTCGAGCACGAGCTCGCTGCGATCGAGCACCTTGCAGCTGACGGCCTCCTCGAGCGCCTGGAGCTGGCTGGGGGACAGGTCGTTGTCGAGCAGCACGACCTTGGCACCAAGTTCCTGCACCATCGCGGCCAGGGCCTCGACCTTGCCCTTGCCGAGGTAACTGTGGGGATCGGGCTTCGAGCGCCGCTGCGTCAGTTCCCCCACCACGCGCACGCCCGCGGTCTCAGCCAGCGCACGCAACTCGGACAATGGATCGGGATCGAGCTCGTCCTCGCGGGCCAGCACGCTGGCCACGATCGCGCGCTCGCGGCGGATGTCGATCTCGTCACGAAGTCCTTGCTCCACGAGGCCGATTCTAGGGGCGATGCGCCACGATGCCGTACGCTTCGGGCATGCTTGTCCTGGGCATCGAGACCAGTTGTGACGAGACCGCCGCCAGCGTGGTCGAACGCACCGCGGGCGCACTGCGCGTGCGCTCGAATGTGGTCGCCAGCCAGGAAGCGTTGCACGCACCGTACGGCGGCGTGGTGCCGGAGCTCGCCAGCCGCGCCCACCTCGCCCGCATCGTGCCCACGCTCGAACGCGCGCTGAAGGATGCCCGCGTCCGGTGGTCCGACCTCGACCGCATCGGTGTCGCGCGCTGCCCGGGCCTGATCGGCAGCCTGCTGGTCGGCGTGAGTGCGGCCAAGGGCGTGGCGTGGTCGCTCGGCAAGCCAGTCGTCCCGGTCGACCATGTGGTCGCGCACCTCGCGGCGTGCCTGCTCGATCGGCCGATGCCGGCATGGCCGGCGCTGGGCCTGGTCGCCAGCGGTGGCCACACGAGCGTCTTCCGTCTGGATGGACCGACGGAGCCCCACCTCATCGGCTGGACGATCGACGATGCGATCGGCGAGGCCTTCGACAAGGCTGCAGCACTGCTCGGTCTGGGCTATCCGGGCGGCCCGAGGGTCGAGCGCGAGGCCGTCGGTGGCGATCCGCACGCCGTCCGACTGCCGAGTGCGTTCCTGCGCCGAGAGGGTGTCCAGTTCTCCTTCAGCGGAGTGAAGACGGCCCTGCTCTACGCCGCCCGCGGCGTGCCCGGCACCGCGCGCCGCCCGGCACCCGCAGCTCCCCCGCTCACCCCCGATCGTGTGCGTGATCTTGCCGCAAGCTTCCAGCATGCAGCCGTCGCCAGCATCATCGAAGGACTCGACGCAGCGCTTGCGCAGTCGGGCGAGCGCCCACGGACCTTGCTCGTGGGCGGAGGCGTCAGCGCCAACAAGGCGCTCCGCTGCGCCCTCGATGGTTGGGCGCAAGCGCATGGCATCGAATGCCGCGTGCCGAGCATGGCGCACTGCATCGACAACGCAGCAATGATCGCAGGGCTTGCCGCGCTCATGCCCGAGGCGGACGGCATCGGTGATCTTGGCTTCGTCGCCGAACCCATGAGCCGGATCGCACGCGGCGTGCGCGGTCCCACGAGAAGGGCATCGTGAGCTACCGCGTTCCCTATGTCGATCCCCGCCTGACCATGCTGCAGGCACCGCACCCGGCCACGCTCGAGGAGTCCGAGCTCCTCAAGCAGTGCACCGTCGAGTTCGGTCGCGTGAGCGGGCCCGGCGGCCAGCACCGCAATCGCGTCGACACGGCGTGCTGGGTCCAGCACACGGCGACCGGCATCGAGGCCCAGGCGACCGAACGCCGCAGCCAGGGACAGAACAAGGGCATGGCGATCTGGCGCGTTCGGCTGAAGCTCGCCGTGCACTGCCGCACGCCCACGAGCCGTGATCGCCATCAGTGCAGCGAGCTCTGGTGCCGGCGCAGGCAGGGCGAGAAGATGAGCGTGAACCCCGAACACGGGGACTATCCGGCGCTGCTTGCCGAAGCGCTCGATGTGATCGTCGCGCGCCGCTATGACGTCGCCGGTGCTGCGGGCGCCCTGGGCATCACGATGAGCCAGCTCAGCCGGCTCGTGCGCCACCACAAGCACGCCTTCGGCATGCTCAACGACGGACGCAAGGCGGTCGGGCTGGTGCCGCTGCGCAGTTGAGGCGCCCCGCGGCGTCAGCGCGCGCATCGGTTCCCGTACACTCGCCGCGTGCCCGATCCGCTGCTGGTCATCGCTGCAGGTGCGCTCGTCGGTGCGTTCGTCGGGCTCACCGGTGTGGGTGGTGGCGCGATCATGACGCCCATCCTGGTGCTGGGCTTCGGCATCGATCCCGTGGTCGCCATTGCGACGGACCTGCTCTTCGCCGCGATCGTCAAGATTGCGGCCGGCGCGGTTCACT
>Ga0194131_10001195_pt1 | contig 44714 bp, 38 predicted proteins | sample TA2KigO120mmetaG_FD_148631 | JGI IMG/M metagenome (GOLD analysis project Ga0194131, IMG submission 148631) | Freshwater microbial communities from Lake Tanganyika, Tanzania - TA2015053 Kigoma Offshore 120m | ecosystem: Environmental > Aquatic > Freshwater > Lake | place: Tanzania: Lake...
CGGCGCACTATCTCCGGCCACCTCTTCGGAGACTAGCCTGACGAACGCGTCCTGATCGTCAGCCACAGCGACAATTCCGTCATGACATTGATTGAAGTATTCGACTTCAGGCAGACATGTCGAAACGACCGGCTTCCCCATGATCAGATATTCGTTCAATTTGGTCGGATAAACGCTTCTGGTATAGTCGTTCAACACGTAGGGGATGAGTCCGAGATCGAAGTGCTTGATGTATGTCGGCAACTCTTCATAGCGCTTTTGCCCAAGGAAATGGACGTTTGACATCGAAGCAAGCCGGCCTACATCGGTTTGAAGGGGACCGACAAAGACGACCGACTTATCGGGATGAGCCAGCGCCACTTTCTCGACCAGATCAAAATCAACGACTTTGTGGACGCCCCCCACGTACCCGAGAATCGGACGCTTGAGCTTCGCCAGATCGACAGGTGGATGATCGTTCGCGTGGGCAAACACTTTCTGGTTAAAACCGTATTGAAAGATGTGCACATGGTCCGTGAACTGGCGACATCGGTCATACAGAGCCTTAGAGTGAGCGAAAACAAGGTCCGCCTGTCGGAGTAGGACATCTTCCGTTTTGCGAATGCGTCGACTACCAGGCGAGCTGGTCTGGAAATCGTCGCAGCAGTAATAGACTACGAGCTGCCCCTCCAGGACTCGAATCAGGTCCAGCGCCAGCGCGGTCGGCAACCATGTCCATACGATTGGATTCTCAAAGCGCATCGTCCTGGTCCAACTGCGGAGTGTCCAGATCATCAGTGCCCTGTTGACCGCCCGGGCGACCCTGGAATAAGGGAACGGCAGCACAAGAGGGGCGTACACATACACATTGTCGATGACCTTCCGAACCCCCTTGATCCCTCTCCGCCAGTTCAGCAAGCGATGCTTGAGTCGAGGGAGATCCTTCAGCGTGGCACGCCGAACCCCGGTGTTTTCGATAAAAAGAACCCTGTGTCCCTGCCGGGCCAGCGTGGACATGATCTCCTGGTGCCCTTGCCAAATGAAATCCCAGTCGATCGTGGAGATGCAGACGATGTTCCGCGAGCCGTGGAGCATCAGCGTGTCCCTGGTCTCGAACAGGCACTCATGCGGAGGGCACCGGCCAGTAGAGGCGCTGCTTGACGCCATACCAGTCATACCCGCCCCGGAGCTTGAGCTCAAACTCCGGCAGGCCGTCGGCTTCCAATATTTCGGTCCGCCGCATCATCAACGCCGGCGTGTCCCGGCGGTTCAGGCCGACGAAGCTCGTCGCCCCCAGGCGGAAGCCGCCGGAGGAGGCCGCCTGACGCACGCGGTCGTTCACGGCGCCATGCGGATAGCTGACCGTTGCGACCCGGCGCCCGATGACGTCTTCGAGATAGCGCTTGGCCCCGGCCATTTCGCGCTCCAGCTCGCCGTTCAGGAGGCGAGTCAGGGGTCGATGCGAATAGCCGTGCGCGCCAATGGTGGCTCCCTCCACGCCGGCCAGTTCTTTCAGCTCCGGCGGGGTCAGATAGACCGTCCGCTCGCGCCCGCTCCGTTCGATGTGGCCGGCCGTGACGAAGACGGTGAAGGGAATGTGCAAAGACTGGAGGATCGGGGCGGCGGTCACGAGATTGTCGCGAAAGCCGTCGTCGAAGGTCACGGCGACGAGCGGCCCCAGGCTCCCCGCCGACAGGCGGTCGGCGCCCTGCTCCAGGTCTACCACCTCATAGCCGGACTCCTTGGCCAGCCACGACATGTGTTCCCTGAACAGACCCGCCGGGATGGACGGTCCGACCGGGGCCCCCACCGAATGATAGAGCAGGACGCGCAGCCCCTCCGGCCGGCGGCTCGCCGTCAACGGCCCGACGGTGCGCGCTACCCACTGTACGGCTTTATTCCTGGTCGACACAATCGATCCGCGCCGCCACGTTAGATCTGGTCTCCCCAGAGCCGGATGGCCAGATTCACGCCCCACCGCAGCCAGGAGGAGCCCGCCCATTCCCATTCGCCGAGGTAGCGTACGGGCTCGCCGCCGAACCCTTGCTTGAAATGATTCACGCCGGCCATCGCCTCCGCGCCCGGCACAACCCCGCCCAGATCCAGCTCGGTGACGCCGAGCTTCTGCAGCTGTTCCAGCAGAAGGTAGACCATGGCATAGGAGGCGCTGACCTCGCGGCCGGCCGGATCGGTGGCGGCGCGCCAGTAAAAGGCCTTGCCATTGAAGATCAGGACCAGACAGGCGGTCGTCATCCGGCCGTCCGCGAGACCGGCCACGATGAGCAGGCGCTCGCCGAGGCTTTCGCGGAGCCGGATCAGATCCTCGAGGCTGGACGCGGCGAGACGGAGCCCCTTGCGGCCGGCCATCTCTTCATAGAGACGCGCGAACTCCCCGACCATCCCCGCATCGTTGCCCGCCACCCAGTCGATCCGTTCGGCCAATGCCTGCTTCACATAGTAGCGGTGCTTGGCCTTCATCCCGCCCATGAGCTGATCCAGCGTCCGGGTCAGGTCCAGACGGACGGTGTGTCCGCTGGTCAGGGTGACCCCCGGCTTCCGGAAGATACGGCCGAAGAGCGCGTCCAGCGCATCGGTGCCCGGCCGGTAGCTGCAGAGGCGACCGTAGCTCAACCCTGTCCCGATGCCGCACCGGTCACGCATCGACGCCAGCACCTCGGCCAGATCACAGTCGGCGCTGCGGGGAAATTGGTGGACTGGCCCCCCCGGCGCCCAGGCCACCTTTACGGTCCCGGGGAAGGACTTGCACAACAGCTGGACCATGGCGACCGGGCCGTCTCCCGACGCCGGTCCCGATCCCTTGGCCGCCCAGCGGCTGGGCAGCCAGCCTGAGGTCCGCTTGTACTCGCCCCAGGCATACGTCTGGAAGACATTCCGGTCCTCTGCGGCCCCGAGGCTCCGGTCCCACTGCTCGCGGCTCCAGGTCTCGGAGACCTCTTCCCAGGTCACCATAGAAAGTGCACCAGATGAAGCTGTTTATAATGAGGCGGCGCCCCCGGTGACACGGCTGTGGGCAGATCGGGCCACCGGCTCCAGATCAGGCCATGGGAGGTCAGCACCCGTTCGACATCTCCACGCGCCGCCTCGCTATAAAATGGATACCCGTACGGGACGACCTGTTCCGGCAGAGTGCGATGAATGGGGACGACCGCCAGGCCTGATCCGGCCAGGAGAGTTTCCACCGTCCGGTAGAGGGCCCTCCTGCGGCTGATCTCCTCCGCCTGATCCACTTCCAGGGGAACGGCCAGTTGCGACGAAGGCCCCGCCGGAGATGGGAGCTGCGACTCGTCCGTCCCACGTGTCGCTCCCTGCTGAGTCCCCGTCGGCCTGGTCCAGGCCAGCAGCCGCGAGAACGCCCTCGCGCCCAGGACGGGCACCAGGCTCCGCATCGCCTGCTTCAGGCGATACCGTTTTGGCAGCGGCGAGCGGTCGAACTCCTGCTGAGGTCCCAGCGCATAGCGCCCATGGTTCGCCACCAGCGCGGCGCCGTTCGCCAGCGGCAGCGTCTTGCGCAAGCTGAATAGGCCGAGGTCCCCTCTCGTGCCCAGAAGCCGTCCCTGCTCGTCGCGGCTCAACAGCCCATGGGCGTTGTCCTCCAGCAGGACGGCGCCGGTCCGCTGGCAGTACCGCTGAAACGGCGCGAGATCTTGCGGGAACCCGAAATAATTCACGGCGACGATCATCCTGGCAGCGGGCCATTGTTCCGGCGGATGGAGTGGAGCCAGATCGGAGCCCACGGGATAGAACACCGGCTCGGCGCCGACGGCATGGAGGGAAGCCAGTACCTCCCGGCAGATCAGTCCCGGCAGGGCCACCGCATCGCCTGGCCTCAGACCGGCGACCTTCAGCGCCTCGACGAAGGCCTGCCGGCCGTAGCTGAAATACCGCGCTTCCGAGTTGCCGAGCAGTTCCTCCAGCCGCCATCCCGGTGTCGCACGCGGCGGCCGGTAGACAGAGCGGAGCAGGGCTTCCTGCGAGGCAGTCCCGGCCGGCCTGAGGTGAAGGTGGGATTGTCTGGCCACCAACACCGGGAGACCAGGAACATATTTCAGCGCCAGCTGTTCGAGCCGGACCGGATAGTCACGCGGACGACAGCCGGCTTCCGGGTGAAAGAACAATTCCGAATAGCCGCGCTCGACCGCCGCCGTCCCGCCACGGACCCTCCGCCAGGCCTGTTCCCACTGCGCGGCGGACAGCCAGTTCATGGAGAACTGCCGCCGGCCGCGGCCCAGCATGCGCCGCAACCCCTCGCCGATCCGATGCCCAAGTGAGGGATTGAGGTTGTAGACCTCGATGCGAAACTCATCGCGAAGCACCCGGTCCATCTCCGCCAGCGCCGACGCCAAGACCGGGGCGGGCAGATGTTGAAAGGTCTGCACGCTCCACAGACCGGCGATGCACCGGTCGCGCAGGGGCAGGGCCGCGGCATCCGCCAGCACGAGCGCCACATCCGCCCGGCGCTCCAGGAGACGGCTGGCCAGGCGGAGATTGCCGAGCGAGATGTCGATGCCCAGGATCGTGCTGGCGCCATCGACCTCCAGCCAGTGCCAACCGAACCTGATGCCGACGTCCAGCAGCCAGTCGCCCTTGCCGAGGAGAGCATGAAACCTCCTGGCGCGGGCTCGCATGATCTCCCGGCAGTGATGCCGGGCGACGAGGTCCAACAAGGCCGCCGTGTCCCGCGAGGCACACTCTTCCGCCATGCGGTCCCGGAAGGCCTGCTCCTCCCGCTGGGCCTGGTCCTGCTGCTTGGACAGGATGAGAATGCCGTCTTCGTGCAGCGGATAGATCGACCGGCAGCCGAGGCATTGCACGCCAGCTCCGGAATCGTCCCATCGGAGCCGGCCCCGGCAGGCAGGACAGCAGAGGATTTCCTCCAAAGCCCGCTCGAGCGGCGCCAGCCGCGCCTGGCTGAACGGGGCTCCCGGCCGGGCTGCCATGCCGGCCACAGCGCCGGTCATCTCGCTCCCCAGGTGAGAAAGCGCAGGACGTTTTTGGGCTCGAAGGGAAAGGCGCGCATCATCTTGAGCAGATACTCATGCTGCTTGAGCACTGCGCCGGGACAGCCGTTGAGATGGGTGGCGGCGGAGCGGTAGACCATGGAGAGCCGGCGGCGCATGCGCCAGCGATCCATCATGCTGGGATACTCGCCGAAATACTCCTGGAAATGGTCCCGGAGCACGTTCTCCAGATTCGCATGATGATATTCCACCCGTCCCGAGGCGGCGCTGTCGAGGAGCCGGTACTCGCCGAGCACGCGGTCCACGAAACGGAACCGTCCCGCGCGGCTGAGCCTGAGCCAGAAATCATAGTCCTCCGCCGTGTCGAACCGGCGGTCTTCCCGGAAGCCGCCAATCGCCAGCGCCTTGTCCTTGCGGAACACGGTGGCCGACGGCGACAGCCGGTTGCCCTCCAGCAGGAGGAAGCGATACATGTCTCCGTTCGTCCCCCGGCTCTGGGACAGGCGGACCACCTGGCCGTCCCGCACGATGTGCTCCCGGTGATAGACGAGGTCGGTCTCGGGATGCGCGGCGAACTCGCGCATCACGGCGGACAGCTTGTCCGGGTACCAGGAATCGTCATGATCGAGCAAGGCGACGTAGGTTCCTCCGGACTGTTGCATGCCCGCGTTCCTCGCCCCGGCGATGCCCCGGTTCTGCTGGGTGATGCACCGGCCCCGTAGACCGTGGCGCTCGAGGTACTGTGCGACCGTCTCGGCCGTCCGGTCTTTCGAGCCGTCGTCGATCACGACGATATCGTAGTCGGTGAAATCCTGGGCTCGCACCGAATCGAGCGTGCGCTCGATGAATCCGGCGGCGTTGTATGCCGGGATCACCACCGTCACGAGGGGATGGGCCGGCCCGGTCATGATGCCGCTCCTGCGACGTTGGGAAGGGAGCCCTTGCCGACCAGAAAATCCCCCAGGATCAGGTAGTCCAACCCTGTGCCGAAGAAGCACCGGATGGCGTCGCTCGGGCTGTTGACGATCGGCTCGCCCTTGACGTTGAAGCTGGTGTTCAAAACCACCGGCACGCCGGTCAGCCGATAGAACTCCTCGATCAGCGCATGGTACCGGGGATTGGCCTCGGCGGTGACGGTTTGCGGCCGGGTCGGGCCGTCCACGTGGATGACCGCCGGGACGGCCTGCGCCGTCTCGGGCCGCACGGGACAGATGAGCAGCATGTAGGGCGACTCGCCGACCTTGTCGAACAAGCGGTCCGCCTGCTCCGCCAGCACGCTCGGCGCGAAGGGACGGAACTCCTCCCGGAACTTGATCCGGGCGTTGACCAGGTCCTTGTTCTTGGGATCGCGCGGGTCGGCAAGGATGCTGCGGTTGCCCAGCGCGCGCGGGCCCAGCTCCGCCCGGCCTTGGAACCAGCCGATGACGTGACCCGACGCCAGCAGGCCGGCCGCCGTCTTCGGTGCGTTGTCCAAGCGGAGATACGGCAGCCGGCAGATGTCCAATTCACGGCGGATCTCGGTTTCGCTGAAGGACGGCCCCCAGTAGGCGTGGCGCATGTCGAAGGTTCTCGGATGGCCGAGCACCTGATGCTGGACGTGAAACGCCGCTCCGACGGAGATCCCGCCGTCGTTGGAGGCAGGCTGGACGAACAGCCTGTCGAACACGCCCGACGCCTTGATCGCATAATTCATGAGCCCGTTCAGGCAGACGCCGCCGGCCATGGCCAGGTGCCGGCTTCCGGTCCGAGATTGCAGGTCCGAGGCCAGCTCGACGCCGATCTCCTCGAACCGGACCTGAAGGCTCTTGGCCAGGTTCTTGTGCAAGGCCGTGACCGGCTCATCGGGCCTCCGGGCCGGACCGAACGTCTGCTCGACCTTGGCCGAGTAGTACCGCTCGCCCCAGGAAACGGGCGCGTAGGACGGATGCCTCAGCCAGGACAGATCCACCTGAAACAACTTCGTCGGGTGAAACCGGACGATGCGGCGGAACAGATCCAGGTACTCCGGATGGCCATACGACGATAGGCCCATGACCTTGTATTCGTCATGGGTGTGGAAGCCCAGGTACTGGGTGAAGGCCGTGTATAAGAACCCCAGCGATTGCGGGAAAAACGCCTCCGCGATCTTGGTGATCCTCGGCCCCGCGCCTTTGGCCATCACCCCGGTGGACCATTCACCCCGCCCGTCCGTCGTCAGGATCGCCGCCTCGTCGAAGGGCGAGCAGTAAAACGCGCTGGCGGCGTGAGCCAGGTGATGTTCCACGAAGACAAATCTGGCGCGGGGGAAGAGGCCCCGGCATTCCTGCTCCACCATGAGCGGATGCAGATATTCGCTGCGAAGGAACCGGGTCTTTCTCCAGAGATTGAATCCGGTCCCCGGATGAGCCAGAAAGGCCAGGCGCCGCCACCAGCCCGCCGAGGGATGGGAGCCCAACGCCACATAGTCCACGTCCCGTTGGCTGACCTGCCCGGCTTTCAGGCAATAGTCGATGCTTCGCCGGGGGAAATCAGGGTCGTGCTTCCTGCGGCTGAGCCGCTCCTCCTCGACCGCCGCGACCAGCCGGCCGTCCACGAGGAGCGCGGCGCCGCTGTCGTGGCCGGTGGCGGCGCCCAAGCCCAGAATGACGGGTGTCGCGGCCATGTGCAGGGATCAGCTGTTGAGGGCGACGGCTTCTGCGAGCAGCCGGTGATATTCCCGGACCATGAGACTGCCCAGACGCTTGGCGCGGTCCTGGGCCCGCGCGGTCCTCTGCTGCCATTCCTGGCGCTGGCGCATAAAATCGTTCAAGGCCTCGGCCAGCTCCTGCGGGGAGCCGGGAGCGACGAGCCAGCCCGTGGATTCATCGACGAACTCAGGAATCGCCCCAATCCTCGTGGCAAGCACCGGCGTGCCCACCTGCATGGCCTCCAGGATCGTGAGCCCGAAGCCTTCGAAGCCCCGCGTGGCCACGACGAGGAGATCGAGCTGGGCGATGAAGTCGGCCGGCCGGCCGGGGCAATAGCCCAGGAAGGCCACGCGATCCCGCACGCCCATCTGCACGGCCAGCCGCTCCAGCCGTGCCTGCTCCTCCGGCTCGCCGGTTCCGATGACCAGCAGCTTCAACCTGCGGCGGGCGCCGGCGTCCAGGCGGGCCAGGGCGAAAATCAGGTCTTCATGTCCTTTGTAGGCTTCGACGCGGCCGGCGATGCCGATCAAGAGATCGTCCTCCGCCGCGCCTGCCAGGCGGCGGAGATCCACCCGCTCGACCGCCTCCGTCGTCGCGACGATCCCATGATGGATGATCCGGAATCGGACGAGATGACTGTCCAGCGTGCGACGCTCCAGCAGGCTTTGCCTGGTGGCGTCGGAGACGCAGGCGACGACCGAAGCCTGCGTGGTAACCACGTGGTCCACATAGCGCTCGAACCAGCCCATGAAGGGCGCCGGCCTGGTCGCCTCGTGGTGCACCAGCAAAACCCGCGCCCCGATGCCGGCCTGCGTCGCGGCGACCAGCGCGCTGATGCAGCCCAGCGAGCCGGGATAACCCCCGTTGTCCGACAGCAATAGATCAAACCGGCCGGCCTCCGTGAACACCCGCTTCAAACGCCTTGCCATCATCAAGAAGGTTAGCGGCCTAAGCCCGTAGATGAGATAGCGCAGAAAGAAGCGGTATCCGGGAGCAGTTCTGAACCGCCGGACCAGCTCGTTGTGGGAGCAGGACAGGACCCCGATACAACGCACGTGACGCAGTCGTTCCAGGTAAGGCCGCACGCGCTCGAACCCCTGGTTGCCGACGTTGTAGAACAGGACGAACTCGTCGACCGGATCGGGCCAGTTGGACAGCAGTTCCAGCAGGTGCGTGTCCACCCCACCCCACGATTCCTGTTCCCAGTAAATGGCGATTCTCATCGAACGACGTCCGGAATGGCACTAGCGCCCTGATGACCGTTCTTAGCCAGCGGACTGAGGGACTCGGGACATCCAACCCAGGGGCCAGAAAAACCACGGCCTCGGAGGGCATGCACGTAATGGCGGTAACACAACCGCACGCGTTTCGCATAGAAATAGGGGGTCACGGCCAACTGCGACAAAGCCATCAGCGTCCCTTTCCTCAGTTGACGCCAGACATAACGGACCGAGAGGAACCGCCGCTCATGCTTCATGGGCAGTGGAAGGAGACAGGCTACCAGCACCACATCCCACCAATGTGTGGGCCGGCAAGGATAGCGGTAATGCTCCAGCCTGGCGTTCAGAAGAAAGTTCAAGACGTACTGGTCCATCATCCCAAGACGTTCCCGCCATCTATTCTCCGTGCGTGTGGGCGACCAGCCGGTGCTGGCGAACGTCCTGCCGGAAATCCGGTCCCCGTGCCAGTCGAGTCCGGCCCAGGTCGAACGCAGCAAGCAGTCATGGTACGTGATGCCCAGCCACTCGCTGAATTTGATCAATGTCGCTTCATGCGGCAGATCCTCAAGGCGAACCGCCACGTACCGAAGGCCTGAATGCTCCATCGGCATCGAATCTTCGAGTATCATCTTCAGACAGACATAGAGGTGATGCTCATTGTCATGACGTTCCGAGTAGCGGCGGAAGTGCTCCACATGAGAGACGAAGTTCGCGCGTGGGTCCCTCGTGGTCACCACTACGCCGGTCTGCGGAAAGTCCTTTCGGAATTCTCCGAATTCATCAAGAAGGTGGGGATGGTGGAAAAAGATTCTTGTCTGCAACAGATCATGCCCCAGGCAGAGGTTGTATGCCCCGTACACCGCTAGGAGGAATGTCTTGGTCGTCACCTCGGCGCCGCCCAAGAGACCTAGTACGTGAGTTTTAAACTCGTGTGTGTCAAGTGTGAAGGACTCATCGCCGTTTTCCCCGAGCCGGTCTTTCCCTTCCTGGATGTCATACCGGGAGATGAGCTTGTAAAGATATCTTCCGACAAACTCGTCCGCAGCGTCCCGTGCGGAGACGGGCTTGTGCTTGAATGAGGCGGCGGTCTCGAAGAATTCAGTGTGGACCATGGTATGCCCATTGAATGTCAGGACTTCCGGATGGGAATCCAGGAGGCTCTGTAAGAAATCGGATCCCGTCCGGCCGGTGGTGACCAGGGCATAGGCCGGCAGAGACCTTAGATGAGCCATCCACTGCCGGTAATCGCTGGCTGAGATGCCGTTGCTATTCATGTCTGCCCACCGGCCGTCCAGGCCTCCCCTCCAGCACCGCCCGCATGACCACCGGGTTTTCCTTCCCGAAAATGGCAAACCCGTCGGCCACCTCGAAGTACCGGACCGTGAAGCGGGCTGCGACCTCCTTCAAGAAGGCGGCCGGATCGATGAACCGCCTGTAATGGTCCGTCTGAAATTCGTGAGGTCCGACGTTTTGGCCCGCGCCGTACAATGCGTCATGGACCGTGCGGGCTTCGATCATCCAGATCCACGGCGTCGCGTCGATCCTGGCAATGTTTTCCACCAGTCGCGCCTGCTCGTCATAGGTAATCGAGTGCAGCGAGAACCGGTTGAAGAGGGCCAGTCTGGAGGAACCCTGGCCGAACTTGTTGAAGTCCAGCCACGTGAAATCCGCCTGCAGCAGCTCGAGGTGGTCCCGCCAGCCGGTCGTCTGCCGTCCGGCCGCCTCCCGGAAGGATTGGATCGCGGATCCGCAGAGATCGATGCCGACGTACCGCTCTACCCGGCCCGAGAGCGTGAGCCCGTCCCTGCCGTTGCCGCAGCCGAGATCCACGAGCACATCTGTGTCCTTCAAGTGCCGCACGAGACAGAAGCGGGCAAAGTCCGAGGGGCCTTGCTCCTTGAAGGTCTGATAGTGACGGTTCCAAAAGGAGTCTTGCATCGTTACCACAGGGGATAGATGTCGCTGGTGCCTTGCAATGCCCGCTGTCGGTCCGTAGCATGACCTGCGGCCCGACGTCCGCCGTCGAGCCCGGGCCAGCATTCATAGGCGTCCACGAAACGTTTCAGCACGGTCAGCAGCACGGAGCGGCGCGCGAGCCGCCTGGCAGTCTGCGCGGCCAAGCCAGTCCGCTCGAGCTCCTCGGTCGTGTTCTGTGCAAGCACGGACAGGTTCGCCTGCCCGCCGTGGAATTGATGATCCACGTCGTTCCAGCCACTGACCGAAACAACGTGGCTGGGTGGGTCCGCGATGTCGGCACTTTGCAGCAGCGCGATCAGTTCCTGAAACGACGTGCCGCCCGGAATCCCGAGGTTGATGACCCGCCAGCGGCGCCTGCCCGATCTGTCCAGCTCGTTCAAATAATGCTCCAGGCGTCCGGCGATCGTCGCCTCATCGGAGGTAGCCCCGAAGCCGAACGTCACCGACCCGCCGGTCACATAGACCGTGCGGACCGGCTTGCCGCCGGTTTTCGACGCCCCCGGAGGGACGCGACGCCGGCCCAACTCGTCCGTGGAGACCGTCCGCAAGCGCTGTCCTGGCAAGGGCACCAGCCCAACGTGCCACTGTAGCCGGTTCCGCAGGATCAGCTCGGCCCGGTTCAGCGCTCGCAGAGGAAGGGAAAGCCCGAACAGATGCTCCATGTCGGCCCGACTCCTGCCGGAGGTTCGCGCGTAGACCTCGTAGACCCCGTCGAAGGTCCGGACTCCGGCCCGCACCGCCCGCTGATGCAGCTCCTGGAGGGCTTGCACCGCACCGCGTGACAGTAAATAGGACGCATACAGCGCACGCAGCCTGAACGGAGCCAGGCGAAAGCGATGCAGCCTCAGCACCGACTCGGCGGCGATTGTGAGCGCCGCCAGCACGACTAGCGCCATCAGCCCGCTCACGTCATCTCCTCTGGTCGCGAGGCCCGCTCCAGTGCAAGTATGTCCCGGGCAATTCGCCTCGCCATGACGTCGTAGCCGATGTCCGAACAATGGACGTGATCGATGAACGCACTGCCTGGCAACTCGTCGAAGATCGCGGTCAGATCGCCGAATCTGACCCTATCAGCCGCGAGGGATTCCGTGAGAATCTCCTTATAGACCTGGCGGACCGCCTCGATCTCGTCCAGCCCATCGTGGGTGACACGTCGCTTGAGATGCGCCACGCCGGCGGTGTCCTGCTGATCCATCTGGCGCCGCCCCAGCCCGTTGACCGGCTGCAGATAGGTGATCGCGCGGGCACCGAGCGTGTCGGCATAGACCTGGAGCAGGTGATGATTCCGGACAAACATCCTGGCGCAGAGCCCGACGTCGAAGCTGGGAAAGGGCACGAGCGGGTAGAGGCTCGGATCCCTGGCCGCCATGGCTGTGGCGAAGCGCATTCGCTCCCAACGATGGGGCAGGCGCAGGAGACCCGCAATCCTTTTGAACATCCAGTAGATCACCGATGAGGTCTTGGTTGGGTAGCCCCGGAGATTACTCCGCCAGGGCCCCCACAGATCCGGACGTGCAGAAAGGTTGCCACCGCCTTTTTCCTATTTCCACACCTTCTGACTATACTTCATCACCGATACCGCATCAGGACTCGTGAAAGGTCGAAGGGGTGGCCGATCTATGGCTGCCTACGCGACCGAGCGAGCGATGCTCATCTAGCTTTTGCAGCACTAACTCCAGCTCCTTTTCCACCGTCAGACCGTCCTGGTAGGTAATCTTGACATGGGGGCTGACCGGCTCGTCCACCGGCAGATCGAGCCCCGCGACATTGGCGATCTCGCCGGCATCAAACCGATGATAGAGGCCCTTGGGGTCCCGCCGCCGTAGCTCTGCCAGCGGCACCTGCAAGTACACCTCGAAATAGCCGGGCAGGTGTCGGCGGTTCCACTCGTGGACTTCTTTGAACAGTGCGACCGTCCCGACAACCACCGTGACACCCTGACGGGCGATCATCCGGGCAAGCCGGCAGTATTGAAAGGCAAGGTCGAGTCTCGCCTCCCGGGTGTGTGCCTTCTGAGTCAGCCCAAAAGCGTCGCGTAAATCGTCGCCGTCGAGCATAATGGCGGACTCGCCCCCTACTCGCAATTGGGCGGTTACCGCCTTGGCTAGGGTGGTCTTACCGGCGGCCGACAGGCCTGTGATCCAGATCACATGCGACATAACCAAACACTAAACCGACCCCATAGGCTTCACCGTCGTCAGCGACTCCTTAAGTAGCCGGATCGGCTTATTCGCCACGCGAGCATAATGGTCACAGAAATTCGCCCTGGCTTGCTGGACCGCAGGATCGTTCCACCACGCGCCCACATCGTCCCAAATCTTGGCAACATGGACCGATGCCGCTTCGGGAGTCTCATGAAACACGTCCGTATCCTTGAGCGCCTTGAAATAGGACTCGGCCGCCGCCCTCAATTCAAAAAAGTTCGGGTTCCAAAAGAAGATGGTTGGAATATTTCTGGCCAGCATTTCGACAAACCCAGTCGCATTATAAGTGAACACCACCAGCCGCGACCGCCGTAGGCACCCTTCGATGGAAGAGGTACTGTCATCGATGCTGGTTTCCGGAAACATCTCCTTCCAGCGGTCGGCATAGAAAGTCATCATTTTACGATCCACCGATAGGTTCAGCCGCACGACCAGGGACGCTCGCACCTGCCCCGGCAAGGCACGTGCGAAGCTCAATTGTTCGGACAGATAGCGTTCAGACTGCGTAGGACCAACCGGCCAGCTGTTGTTCCTAAAACCGTAAAGACGTACTGGGACAGTCACAAGCAGGAGATCTCCGTCTTTACGACATGGATTCGGCTTCTTGTTCACAATCGTCAGCGCGCAGGCCGGATAGGTTGCGGCTCGCTCATCCTGCCAGCCCCATGTAAGGTAGCGATCAGAGATGCCGACCTGATGCTCTTCGCCGGGAACCCACCGCCCCACGCCAATTTGTCCTCCGTGCTGACCAATGACGAGGGGTGCCCCGGCCTCAGTCTTCTCCGCAGCCCAGGCCTGGAACACTTCACAGAACTGGAACAAATTTGAGGTGAAGATGACCCGCGGTCGTGATGGCCAACTCAGATCGCCAACCGCTTTCAGCAAATCTCGATAGCCCTCAAGATACACCGTGGGGATTTGCTCGGGAATCATGATGGAAAGAAATCTTTGAAATACATCGACGCCTTCGGCCTGGATTTTCAATCCTGACCGGATTGCCAAGTCAGGCTGCGCCGCGTTCTTCATGCTAGGAATCGCCCAGAGCTTCGGCATTTGTCCCAGGGCCATCTGCAGCTTGATTTCCTCAAGCCGGGGAAGATAGCTGCTGATAATCATGGGCTCATCGCTTCTTGTCGTAAGCCCCGTGTAGGCGGAACACAGACCTTCGACCGTCCGACGAAGTATCCCACCAGGCGGTTTCTCCGTCGTCTTTTGTGATTCACCCGCGCTCTCAATAAGGGCTGGCGAGGCCTTCCACGGGATGGCGTTCTGATACCTGATGGCTCTTCCAAAAAGGTAATGATTCCAGGGAACATTGTCGAACCTGACGCTCAAGAAATCTGGAGCGATCATGTCGGTCAGGGCGAAATCAAGAATGATGGTCCCTTCAACATCGTAGGTTTCTGCGGCTCGTTGGGTCATCGTCCATCGGTCAAAGAGCGTGTGCGTGAAATTGTAAAGCCATGGCCCAAGCAGAATTCGCCAGTAACGGAGCGAATGTCCGGTGTGATGAAAGGCATTTAACTCTTGGGCGACCTTGCCAAGGATCGCTTCATACGTCCTCTGCAAATAGGAATAGTCGTCAAAGTATTTCTTTCTGTCGTCCCAGTGATAAGGAACGACCTCCGAATCCAGTTCTTTCCAGGCTGCACGTCGCCCGTGCACGCAGCACCACCCGCCCAGAAACAGGACGGGACGATCGGTGACCCAGGTGCGCTCGTCCGCTGTGGTGATGAGGAACCGTTTCACAATGTGTTGGCCAGGGGTACGGGACCGCGGGTCAGGCCGGCCTGCTCGCGGCGCAGCAGTTGTTCGGCCAGATTCTCCGCAATGCGCCGCTCCGCGTCATGTGTGCCCGCGGCCATGTGTGGGGTCGAAATGATCTCCGGCACGTGCAGCAGGGCGTTGTCGTAGGCCTGCTCGCCGGGCTGCGCGTCGAACGGGGGCTCGTCCACGAAGACGTCGAGGGCGGCCGCGGCGACGCGGCCGGCCCGAATGGCGGCCATCAGGGCCGTTTCGTCCACCACTGCTCCCCGGGAAATGTTCACGAGCATCAGGCCCGGCCGGGCCTGCGCGAATTGCTCCGCGCTCACCAGGCACCGCGTGGCCGGCGTCAGCGGAACGTGCAAGGTCAGCACGTCCACCTGCCGGATCAGCGCGTCGATGTCGGAGACCCGCTCCACGCCGAGCGCCCGGCACTCGTCTGGCGACAGGCCGATGTCGCAGCCCAGCAGACGGCAGCCGAACCCCTTCAGCCGTCCGACCACGCGCGAGCCGACCTGCCCGAGCCCCACGATGCCCACGGTCAGCGCGTGGAGATCCCGCCCCAGCAGCCGCTCCCGCCGGAAATCGCCCGCCGTCATCATCTGTCTGGCCTGATGGGCATGACGGATGAGGCAGAGGATCTGCATCACCGCAAAATCGGCGGCCGCGTCCGCATTGCCGCCGCGCACGGTCAGGACCTCGATGCCGCGCGCGGCTGCCTCCTCCAGATCGATGTTGTCCGTGCCCACACCCGCGCGCGCGATCGCCTTGAGCCGGGCCGCGCGGGAGAGCAGCTCGGCGTCCACTCGCACCACGCTCCTGACGACAAGGACGTCCGCCCAGGCCACCCGGCGCAACAATTCCGTCCGCGACAGCCCCAGTGCGACCACGACCTCCTGGGACGCGGCGCGCAACCGCGCGATGCCGTCCGGATGCAGGTGCTCCAGGATCAGGATCCGCATCAGCCGGCCTCCCCGCTGACCGCCAGCGCGGTGAAAGGCACGACTGTCCGGCCGAAGGGCATGGCCACCGGCGGCAGCGCCTCTCCCAGCGCCAGCGAGATCAGGTCGTCCAGCAGCGGGATCCCGGCCTCCACCGCGACGGCGGTGCTGCCGCTCGGGCGGGGGTTGATCTCCAGGATGCGCGGCGTTCCGGCGCGGTCCAGCATCAGGTCGCAGTCGTAGAGCCAGGTCAGCTTGAACGTGGACACGATGCTCGGCGCAAGCGCATAGAGATCGGCGCGCGCCTCGATCACGTGCCCGTCGTTGGGGACGGCCGGGTTGATCCGCCGGCGCGCCACCGCGCGCAGCAGCGCGCCGTCGCAGGCCAGCATGTCCAGGTCGAACGTGGGCTCGTAGAGACGCTCAGTGACCAGCACCGGCAGCAGATTGGCGTAGCGATGCATGTGTTCCCGCCAGAACGAGGCGACATCCATGTGCACCTCGCGCCCGCCGGCGTAGGGGGAGGCGCCGCGCACATCCGCGCGAATGATGGTCACGTCCCGTCCGCCGCGTGAGGCAGCCGGTTTCACCGCCACCTCGAGGCCTAGGTCGAGAAACTCACGGACGGCGGTCTCCAGATCGGTCATCGTCTCGGCGCGGCGCCACCGGGGCACCGGCAGCCCGGCGCGGCCCAGGGCGTCGTAGGCCCGGGCCTTGTCGCCGAGGGTTTCCAGCGTGGCGATATCGGCGCAGGCGAGCTTCCGGCCGTGCCGCTCGATCAAATGGCGGTGCCGCGCCGCCGCAATCGCCTCGTCATCCGACCAGGGCAGCACCAGATCGACACGATGCCGCTCGGCCGCCGCCGCCAGGCCGGCCGCATAATCCGGGTGGTCTCCGTGAGGCACCAGCTCGAAGGCGTCGGCGAAATGGCGACCCGACGCTTCTGCAGAGCTGTCCACTGCCACCACGAAGACGGCGCCGTGTCGTGAAGCACGCCGGAGATATTGAATCGCTTGCGGCACGAGGCCGCCTCCGGCGCAGGTGACCAGGATCCGGAAGCTCACCGGCCCCTCGCCACGGCGTCGTCCGTGATCGGATCGTTGCACTTGAGCGGCCGGCTCGCCCGGCTGCCCATGACGTGATCGAACGCGCTCGGCGGCAACCCGTCGCGGCCCGGCAGGGGCCGCTTGAGCGCGACGTTGTCCGTGGTGAACGCCTCTCCGACCGCGATGTCGCATCGCGCCACCAGGCAGCGATGCCGTTGCCGGCGCAGCGCTTCCTCCTGCGGCACGGGCCGGACCAAGCCGTCGCCGCGCATTGCCTGCAGCCGCCGGATCTTCGCGACCATGTCTGCGAAGGCCTCAGGCTCCAGGGAGATGTGGTGGTCGGCTCCCGGCAGGCTGCGGTCGAGCGTGAAGTGCTTTTCGATCACAGTCGCGCCGAGCGCCACGGCGGCGGTGCAAGCCAGGTCGTCCAGCGTGTGGTCGGAGTAGCCGACCGGCAGGCCGAAGCGCTTGGCCAGGGTCGGAATGGCCGCGAGGTTGACGCTGGGATCCGGCGACGGATAGAGCGCCGTGCATTTGAGGAGAGCGATGCCGGGCGCGCCGTGGTCCCGGGCGGTCTGCACCGCCGCGGCAATCTCCGCTTCATAGGCCAGCCCCGTGGAGATGATCAGCGGCAGGCGGTGCCGCGCCGCGGCGGCGATCAGCGGCAGGTTGGTCATCAACCCAGAGGAAATCTTCACCGCCGGCATGCCCAGCTTCACCATCCGTTCGAGGCTGGCGAAATCGCCGGGCGTGGAAAAGAGGATCACGCCAAGCCTCGCGGCCAGGCGCATGAGCCCGACCATGGCGTCGTCGTCCAGCTCTTTTCCGCGGAACTCCTTGTAGGACGCGGTCCCCTCGACGTAGCTCTCCTCCGGGTCGATGGTCTGCAGCTTCACGGCGTCGGCGCCGGCCCCGGCCGCGGCCTCAATCATCCGCGCGCAGAGCGCGGGGTCGCCGCCGTGATTGATGCCCACCTCCGCCACGACGAAGACCGGCGCGCCCGGCCCGATGATGCGGGCGGCGACGGCGAAGGATCCGTTGTCAGCAGCCGTGTCGGTCATGAGATGTACGGAACACGTCAATGGATCGAGCGACCCAGCACGAAGGCCTCCGCGGCGTGCAGGCCCACGGTGGCCCCGCGCCACCGTGCGAGGTGCTCGACCGCAGCGAGCGAACGCGGGTGGGGAAATTCCCGGAGCTCCGCCTCGTACACCGCCAGCGCTTCCAGCTTGAGCGCCAGGCTGTCGGAAATATCCACGAACCACTGCGGCTCGAAGGGAGGCAGCGAGGACGGCGGGCGCCATTCAGTGCTGGACGGCGTTTCAAAAAATAGAAGCTGTTTGACGGGATGCCCGGGCTGCGGACGGCAGGCCGCGATGACCGCATCCTGCACCCGTCGGTGGTCGATGTTCACGTCACTCCCGTGATGCGTGTACACGACGGCCGGCTTGCACAGGGCCAGCGTCTTTTCGATGTCCTGCACGATGTCCAGCAGCGGGGCGGCGTCCATGCGGTTGTCCGGGTAGGACAGCAGCTCAAGGTCCTCGACGCCGAGCACGCGGTTCGCCCGTTGGGCGCAGTCCCGGCGCGCCGCCACCTCCTTGGGAGACACGGTGCCGGCCGACGCGGAACGGCCTCCCACGCCGTCCGCCAGGATCAAGACCATCACCCGATCCCCTTGCTTGCGGTGGCGGGCGATCGTGCCGCCGCAGCCCAGGATCTCGTCGTCCGGATGGGCGGCAATGACGAGGATACTTGATGGTCTAGACATCTGACTGGACAGCACTGCAAAAAGGCCCGCAGGGTTACTTCTTCATGACCCGAAAAGGACCTAGATACACTATATCCACGCAATCCCGGACGAGACTTGAGATGGCGTCCTGCGGAGAGCACACAATCGGCTCCTCGTGCACGTTAAAACTTGTATTGATCAGCGCACGATCCCCCGTCGCGTCGCAATACCGCCGCACGACGTCATAGTACCGGGGATTCATATCTCGACGAACGATCTGCGGCCTGGCTGTGCCGTCCACATGGACAACCGCCGGATGGCGCCGTTGAAAGTCGTCAAGGCACTCGTAGGTCTGGGTCATGAAGAACGAATTCCGATCCTGAGCCGTCCAATTTTTATAGCACTCGGCCGCCAACTCGATGGGAGTCACCGGCGCAAATGGCATGAATTCGGAACGTCTCATTCTCTTATTCAGCCAGTCATTTGCCCGGCGGTCCCTGGCATGAAAGAGAACCGAGCGCGCTCCCAGCGCCCTGGGGCCGAACTCCATGCGCCCATCGAAGTAACCGACGACCCGATTGGCGGTCAGGTCATTGACCACGGATTGGACGAGGTCATGCGGTCGATCATAGACTACGTCCGATCCCGCCGCTCTCAACGCCCCGAGGACGTCCGTTTCATCGTACGCCGGACCAAGATACACGCCGTCAAAGATACATTTGGCTCGACCTGTGAGCCGGTAGTGATGGAAGAGCGCGCCGCCGATCATGAGCCCACCATCACCCATGTGGGGAAACACGAAGAAGCGGTCCCCTCCCCAGCGATCGGCAATCCGTTGATTGAGTTTGACATTGGCGAACAGGCCACCGGAGGCGCACATGTTCACGGGTTGACTGGGTTTGAGCTCCTGAATCCAATGGTCCATGTACTTCAATACGAGGGTTTCACAATGCTGCTGCACAGCGGCTGCCAGATCTTCTCGGGTATGGGACTTCAATAACTCCATCAGCCGTTCGCCCAAATTGGTGTAAAACGGCTTATACAGGCCGATATTGGCCCGGATGGTTCCACTTTCCCAAGTAATCAGCTGTTCCATCAAGCCCATGGTCTTTGCAGGGTCTCCCATGGCCGCAAGACCGGTCACCTTGCCTTCATGACGGTTATGATCAAACCCGAGGTAGTGCGTCATTTGCCCATACAAAAATCCCAGGCTGTCGAACGAGAGCAGATAATCATGCTCTTTGATGCCCTTGCTAGTTGAGACAGACGATACGGTAGCCGACTTGAGATCCCCTCTCCCATCAAACGTGAAGACCAGCGCCTCGTCGAACGGCGACGTGGCGAATGCCGACCATGCGTGGGTCAGGTGATGATCGTAATACGCGACCTTCGTTTGCGGGATCCCCAGCTCATGCAGCCAGGCCTCAAATTTCTCTCTGGTCGTCTGGTCCCGGTCGAATTCCACCTTGACACGTTGCTCGAGGATGGGGCCGCAACCCGGATCGTTGTGTAGCGCCTCCACGACCCGAGTGACCAGTTTCCGCGAATAGTTCCCATAGTCGTTCTGCTTGCCGTACCAGGAGTAGACGAACCAGTCGACGTCCTCCAGACGAAGGCCGGCAAAATCGAGTACCCACGCCAAACTTTGCCGAGGAACTCCGCTATGAAGCTTGACACGACTGAGCCTTTCTTCATTGATCGCGCACAGCACACGCCCATCTTGGACCAGGCAGGCTCCCGCATCGAGATCATTATGAAGCCCGACAATATTCATTGACTCACCGACGCAGGGGAATAGCTGCGCAGCGCCTCCAACACTCGATCCACCCCTCGGCCGTCCACCAGCAGTTGCCCCTGAGCGGACATGCTTCGTCTGGCCTCCGCGTCACACAGGAGAGCCTTTAGCGCTTGTGCGATCTGGGTGGGCGAGGCTTCTACGAGCCTGCCCAGGTTCACTGCAACGCCACCCTTGGCCATGCCCTCGGCATTCGCCCATTGATTGTCTCCCAGCACAGTCACGAGGCTGGGAAGTCCCATGAAAGTTGCTTCCAAACACGTGCTTCCCCCGGCAATCACCGCCACGTCCGCCCACGCCATGAGTTCAGGCATGTTGCTCACCTCGCCCATGACTCTTAACCACTTTCGGCTCCTCGGTGTGGTGAGGGCCTCTGCCGACAGGCCAGACCAGACTACGATCCTGGCCTCTAAGTCATCCACTTCCACGTCGTCAAGCGCCTCCATCATCTTTGACGTCTTGACAAGCGAGCCGCTTCCGCCCAGGGTAATCAACAGCTTTGATGCCGCCTCCGAAAACACCCGTTTTCTTTTAGGCCAGGACATGAATTCTCGCCGCAGCAGGGCGTATTGAGTGCCCATCAGCAACCGAGACTGCCCCGGAGCAAAATAGCGTAGATCCGCGGCACCGAGGTTTTGATTCAGGATGACATCCGCATGATAGGTCGGCCAGTGCGCCATGTCATCTACCACTAGAAGTCGTGCGCCGGGCAGACGATGAAGGGTTTCTTGATAGTCCGGCTCAAAACGATAGCCATCAAGGACGATCCAATCCGGCTTGACGCGCGCGGCTACCGCCAGGGTCTCCTGCAAATCATCGAACCGGGCCGGAACGCTTTCCAGTGGAAGGACGTGCACCCCTGCCGCATGTAGCCGCTGGAGCAGAACCGGCGCGTCGCACCGTCCCAGAAAGAAGGCCTGTCCTCCCATGTCACGCCACCCCTCGGCCAAGGCCAAACACCGCATCACATGGCCATGCCCCGACCCGCTATCGGCATCCGCACGAATCAACAGAGAAGGGCTGACTCGACCGGTCCTGCAAGAGAGATCGAGCTTCACTTCAGCGCACCATAAATATAGGCGGGACCGGCGTGCATTCCAACCGCTGCGCAAGGGAGCCGTCGTCAATGGAAGACTTGATCAGGTGAAAGACTTCCCGGTAGCAATCGAGCACTGTTGTGACGTCCATATCATCATGAGCGTAGCTCATATTGTGAGTGCCCAAGGTGAAAATGCCTCGCTTGAACACCTCCTGGATGAAAAAGGTCTTGATCATGAGGGGGGTACATCCACTGATCTCTTTAAAGGACAGAAAGGTCCACGAAGGGTGGCCGCTGATCTGGGCGAATTCCGCGGCCTTCATGTCGTCGAGGAGCCGCTGCACCCCCTGAAGAATGCTCTGCCCGCGACTCTTCAAGGTGTCCACAACCGGCTCGGACAGGAGTTTGGTCAAGGTGGCTTTCGCGGCGGCCAGTGAAAGGGTTTCTCCGCCAAAGGTACCTGAAAAGAAGATCCGTTCGACGACATCCATGTACTCTTGCTTACCTGCCAGGGCTGAGAGCGGATAGCCATTGGCGAGCCCCTTGCCAAAAGTGGCCAGGTCCGGGATGACGTCGAATTCCTGCTGTGCGCCGCCCAGGCTGTAGCGGAATCCGGTGATGGTCTCGTCGAAGATCAGCAGGGCGCCATGGCGGTGAGCCAGGTCCCTCACCCGGCCCAGGAAGCCGTCCGCGGGATAGGCGGAGTTCATTGGCTCGAGGATGACCGCTGCGAACTCGCCCGGATGCCGGGCAAGGAGCCCTTCAAGCGAGGCCGGATCGTTGTACTTGAAGGTGTGCGTCAGCTCCTTCACGCACCGTGGCACGCCGAGATCCCGGCTGGTGCTCCCGATGTACCAGTCCTGCCAGCCGTGATAGCCGCAAACGGCCACGCGGTCCCGGCCGGTATATCCGCGGGCAACCCGGATGGCCGCCGAGGTGGCGTCCGTTCCATTTTTGCTAAATCTCACCTTCTCAGCACAGGGCACCATGTGTACCAGCAGCTCAGCCACCTCGGTTTCCAGTGTATGCGGAAGTGAGAAGGTCACGCCGTTTAGCATCTGCTTGCGCACTGCCGCGTCGACGTCCGGATCGCAATAGCCCAAAATAACGCAAGCAAGGCCGTTGACGAAATCAATGTATTCGTTCCCGTCCAGGTCCCAAAGCCGACTTCCGCGAGCTCGCTCGACAAAATATGGAGACACCCCGTAGGGCAGTGACGCCTTGCTCTTGCTGAAGGTCTGCGAGCCCAAGGGGATCGTCCGCAGCGCGCGCTCGAGGAACTCCTCGGATTTCTTATACCGTTCCGACATTGCCCAGCCCTTTCAGATACTGCCGGTCGGCCAACTTCGACCTCGCAGACCCTTCATTTCTTCCGAACCGTGCATTGATGGCGCCGAGGTGAGGCTCCCGCGCCAGCACGGCCAGAATGTCCTCGGTCGTGAAGTTCGGATTGACGGGATAGAGCCGGCCGTAGACCAGCCGCACAAACTCGAGGTCCTCCGGCTCATCCACGGTCCACCGCAGCGCGGACCGGTCCACCGGGCTTTCATAGTTGCCCAGCCGGTACCGCTCGGGATGGGCGCGCAGGAACGGCGTGACATGCTCTCGATGCGACGGGAGCACGGCTTCCTTTGCCGCCTCCTCCAGACAGGCATACCGCATCACTTCCACGTCCAGGCCGTCGGGATAGGTGGGAGGAAAACAGTTGGAGACATAATCGTAGCCGCCGTGACGGAAAAAGCGCACCACTTCATCGATCAACCCCGGGTCCGTCAGCGGACAATCTCCCGTCAGGCGAATGACCGCGACCGGGCGATAAAGGCGCGCCGCCTGGACAAAGCGGTCGAGCACGTCTTCGAGGCTCCCGCGAAAGCAGGCCAGGTCGTGACTTGCGCAGAGGGCGGCCAACTCGTCATCCGAAGCATCGCTACTCGTGGCTACCGCCAACCGGTCGACCTCCCGGCAGCGCCGCAGCCGTTCGACCTGTCGGAGAAGCATCGGCTGTCCGAGCACCGGAATGAGTGACTTGCCCGGCAGTCGGGTCGAGGACATCCGGGCCTGCAAGACAGCCAGTATACCGGTCTCCGTCACGACGTTCCTGTTTTCAAGGCTTGCTCTTGGAGGAAGGGCTATTTCGCGCCCGCCAGTCGTCGCTGTGCAGCATGGCGATGACGCTGTCCACATACTGTCCCCTGTCCCAGATCAGCCCCTTCACCCGTCCCACCTCCTCGAACCGGAACACGTCGTGGATCTTCTGCGACGCTTCGTTGCTGGCCGCGTACACGCTCTTGACGATCCGCAGATTCAGCCGGTCGAACGCGATGCGCAGCAGCAGCGACATCCCCTCCAGCACATACGGCCCGGTCTTGAACTCCGCCTCGCCGATCAGGATGGCGATGTCACCGTAGCGGCTGATCCAGTTAATGGCGCTGAGACTGCAGACGCCGATGTGGCGGTCCGTCTTCTTGTCCACAATGCTGAGCACCAGCCGGTCGTGCGCGTGGCGGCAGGACTCATAGAATTCCCGCTGCTTCTCCACCGAGTTGGGCCACTGGCGCTGAGACAGCCACCGTGTGGTGTCCTCGTCGCTCAACCACTCGTGCCAGCGTCCTTCGACGTCCTGTGACGTCGGATGCCGCAGGTAGATGACGTCGCCCTCTGCATAAGGATTGTACATGTCAGGTCCCCGGTTTTCGGCCGAGCAGGGCGATGAGGCTCTGCACGTCCTTGATCGAAACGATGTCCCGGTCGCTGAATTGGACGCCGAAGGCTTCCTCAACCGCCAGGATGAGCTTCATGTGCTGGAGAGAGTCCCACGATTCGATCGTGTCGGGCGAGGAGGTCTCGGTCACCTCGTGCGCGGCCACGCCCATGATCTTCGCAACGATCCCGCAGATCCGCGCCGATGTCCCAGATTGCGCGCTTGGCCGGTTCACGTGATCCTCTCGTCCCTCGTCCCGATACATCCCGTCAGGAGCGTTGCGTCGCGGCGCACGGACGCACGATCTCCACAAAGTGCCCGGCGTCCGGCGGGGCCAGGTTGTCCAGCGGCTTCAAAAACGTCCGGCCATCGGACGTGCGCGCGGCTTCGATCTCCTGGAATCCGTGCCCAGCATAGAAGCCTTCCGTCTGGGCATTCTTGCCGGTCTTGAGATATCGGCCCGTCACGGTCCTGGCTCCCCGCGACCGGGCGACCTGGAGAGCCTCGGCCAGGAACCTGGCCTCGACGCCCCGTCCGAGCGCCCGGCAGGACAGCAGAAAGGTGTCGATGTCCGCCTGCTCGCCGTCGTATCGCAGAATGCAGACTCCGACGATGCCCAGGTCGCCGAACGTGTCGGAAACACGGACCCACAGGACGTCATGCTCCGGGGAGGCCACGAAGCGGGCGATGTCCGCCTCGCTGTATCGGCGGGTCGTCAGGTTGAACTGATTGGTCTTTTGCGTCTGCTGCGCGATGCGCGGAATCGTGAACTCGTCCCCTCGTCCGATCTCCAGCCGCATGGCCAGCGTCCGGCAGTAGCTCTCGAGGTCGGTGCTCTGCGACCTGGCCCGCCGCCGGCCGGCGTCCGCCTGGTACATGCGCCCCCGGTGGCGGTCCTCCTCCGTGAGCCGGGGGGCATCGAACAAGCCGCAGGAGGCCAGCACCGCCCGGGACCGGAGTCGCTGCTCACCGGACAGGCACAGGGTATGGACCTCCGGCAGCTCGCGGCGCACCAGGCCGGCCTCGAACTCGCTGTCATCCACGTAGACCATGCTGTCCAGCCCGATGTTGAGCTCGGCCGCCAGCGCGCGCAGGTTGGCGGGCTTGTCCTCCCAGTTGATGCGCCAGGCGGCGATGTGCTCTCGCTTGAGCAGCATGTCCGGATGGCGGTCAAAGACTTCCCAGACGTCCGCCTCGTTGTTCTTGCTGCACAGCGCAATGATCACGCCCCGGTGAAACAGTGACACGATCTCCTTCTGGAACTCCGAGAAGACCGAGCCCGGGTGATCCTTCCCAAGTTGGATGCCCTTGAGCCCGTCCTCGCCCACGATCCCGCCCCAGAGCGTGTTGTCGCAGTCCAGCACCAGGCATTTTTTTGCGCGGCCCTTCAGCGCGCGGAGGAACTTGAAATCCTCGCCGGCGATGTGCGCCAGGGCCAACCTGGAATACGGCGCGCGGGCCAGATGCCAGAACCGGTCGTCGTAGAACTCCGGCGCGCCGACCCGCGCCAGACATCCGGCCATGTCCACGAGGAAGGCGTTGGGAAGGCCTGTGAGCGTGGTGCGGAGCAGATCGTTCAGCCGAGCCACCGTGGCGGACTGACCGTCCGGCAGCTGCGCGTCCCTGATGCCCAAGGCCGGATGGAGCGGCGGCTCAAGCCCGTGCCAGAGGATCATGGCATCGGTCTGGCGCCGGATGCCCTGTACGACTTCTTCGAAATAGACGCGCAGGCGCTCGGTCTCCTGCGCGAGCTGCTCCTTGCTCAGGCCGGCAAACCCCGTGGCGACTGCTTGCGACAACTGGCTCAGGTAGGCAAACACCAGGACGGCGTCCAGATCGGGCAGGAGCAGATCCCGCGCGCCGCCGACCGCTTCCTGCATCAACTGGTCAAACCCGCCGAACTTCACCTCCGCATTGAATCCCTGAGCATGCGCCAGATACCGCAGATAGGGCTCGATGGCCTCGACGGTGATATTTCGCAGCACTGCGAGGCGCAGCTGCTGGAGCTCACGCGCCTGGGGCGTCGACAACAAGGCTTCGATTTCGGGAAGGGGCGGAAAAGGATTCATGGCTTGGCGCGGAGGGCTTCCAATGGGGCGCCGGCGCCGGTCATCTGCCGGAAGGACCGTAAAACCCCAAACAGGACCGGCAAGGGGTCCAGGTTCTGGACCGGCACAAGGCTCATGGTCTGATCGGTGGCCAGTCTGGGCAGGCGGGGACAGAGGATGACGGTTCCGGGACGGGTCTTCTCGAAGGTGGCGCAGAGCGACTCCCCCGCCGTCTTGGCTGCCACATACTCACTCATGTCCGGCGGCCGGTCATCAAGCGCAGTGCTGGAGGGATAGAACGCACCACGAAGCCCGCCTTTCAGCGCTTCCATGACCCGGGCGAAGCCCGTCACGTAGTAGCGGCTGAACTGGTCGAACAGTGCTGGAGAAAAGCATCCTCTCCGCCCCGAGAAAATGTAGGGGGTGGCGAAATAATACAAATGATTCGGTCGCCACGCTGCAAGCCCATCCAGTGTTTGCCCGCTTTTGTCCAAGACATCCAAACGTGAGCTTTCAGCCACGCCTCCTCCGGACCGGATATCCTCGACCACCCGGCCGGCATCCACCTGTCCCTGACAATAAGTGATCCTGACCTCTCCCCCACCGGCGGCTACGATTTTCGCGGTGAGCTCTCCTAGGCCGCGGGAACCGCCGACGATCAAAGCCCGTTGTCCGGCAAACTCCTGCGGCATCACCGCCCGCTTCACCGCGGCATAGTCCGCCTGCTCTTGGGGCTTGGGGCGGATGAACGCCTTGACGTCGCCGCTGATGCCCGGCGCATTCACCTGGATGGTGACCAAGCCGAAGCGCCGGTCGAGCGACAGAACTTGATAATTGAGTCCCGCGGATCCTGAAACCGTCGACGGCGATGACGTCAGGAAGAGTTCGGAGAACATCGAGTGCAGGCCCGGGCAGTCCATCCCGACCAGGCGCGACGTCGCCATCAGGATCGCAGCGTCCCGCGGCGACAGGAGCCCGGCCAGGTGAGGAAACAGGCTGGCTGCAGCCTTCCGGTCATAGAAGAGCTCGAGACTCCCGGCGCGGCGCTCCATCTCCGTGGGATCCAGGTTTTTCGGGGCAGCGGCCGCCGGACTCTTGATGGGAACAAGCGTCGCCGGTGATGGCTCTTGGTCCTGCCATTCCACGTCCACTCGGACTGCCTCGGTCCCATCGCTCTCGACGGTCATGATCAGATGCCGCTCGGCTTTGACGGTGATCACACAGGTGACCGGCGTCTCGAGCCCGATCGGGCGCAGGAAGTCCGCCTTGATGCTCCGGATGCCGACCGCCTTGCGGTTTTCCGCCAGCCAGGCATCCAGTGCCCAGAGCACCGCGTGAATGCCGTGTACGGCGATACGGCCGTGCAGACAGCGCCGCGCATAGTCCGGATCCACATGCAGTGGGTTCCAGTCACCGGACAATGCGGCGAAGGCCTTCTGCTCTTCTAGGGAGAATCGCCGCTCAGTCATACCTTAGACCGGAGCGCAAGCCCACCGCGAAGGATTGAGGAAGCGTTCGTCAACCAGCGCATAAGAGGCGACCGGAGGCAGCCGGACTGCGCACTCTTGCGCCGCATCCAGAATATCTCCCAACTGGCCGAGTGTCTCGCAACCGACGATCACCGCATCGATGTCGGGCTGACGGAGGCAGTGCTGCAGGCAGCCGGTGAGCGGCGTCATGCCGCTGTCCGCAAGCAGCCGGTGGAGGCGTACGTGATGCGTTCGAATCGCATCAAAATACGGGGGCAGCTTCGAAGATGGCGACAACAGTACCCCTTGAAGAAAGGCGCTGCGCGCATGCACCTCCACGCCGAGGCGCTTGACGCGCTGCAGCAACCCGCTTTGCATGAAGCGCTGATCGTAGATGTTGAACGGAAGCTGGACCAGATCGATCCGGTAGCGTTCCAGAAGGGCCTCCAACTGGCCGGGGTGATAGACTGAGACGCCGATTTTCAACGCCCGCCCTTCCTGCCTGATCCTGTCCAAAACCGTCCACAGGCGTTGTCCGTCCTTCTTCAATAAGACGTCGGGATGATGCACGAGCAAACCGTCCACCGTCCTGCAGCTGAGGCGAGCGAGCGACTCCTCAAACGCCTCGGCGACGGCCTGCACGTCGGCCTCGGTGAGCTCCCCGCCTTGCAGCGGCTTGGTCTTGGTGATGATCCGGAAGCGGGCGGCGGCATGGTTGTCTCCGAGAAGGGATTCGGCCCGGCCGTAGCCAGGGGCGGTATCCAGCGTCTTGATCCCTCGGTCATGGGCCAGGCGCAGCATGGCTTCGATCTGCTCCGGACCGGGCAGGCCGCTTCGATTGGCGATGCCGTAAGGCATGCCCCACTGCACGGTGCCGAGGCCGATCGCGGCCTGGTGACTCATTCGAGCGCCTTCGCCAGGGCATTGACGACGTGATCCTGCTGCGCCTCGGTCAACGACGGGTAGAGGGGCAGCGTGATCGCCTCCCGCGCGTGGCGTTCGGCTTCCGGGCAGAGGCCGGGCCGGAACCCTAGATCGTGATAGTAGGGCTGAAGATGGACGGGCATGTAGTGCAGGTTCACTTCCACGCCCTGCTCCCGCAGAGAGGCAAACACCCTTCCGTGGCGCTCGGCGGCCTCGCCGCGCAGCCGGACAACATAGAGGTGAAAGGCCGATCGATTACCGCTTCGTATCGTGGGACATTGCACCGGCAGCCCGGCCAGCAGCCGATCATACCGCCCGGCCAGCGCATTGCGCCGCTCCACAAACTCGTCCAGGCTTGCTAGCTGGTTCAACCCAAGCGCAGCCTGCAGATCGGTCATCCGGTAATTGAAGCCAAGGGCCAGCTGCTCGTAGTACCAGGGCCCTGCCGGCTGATGACGCGTCTGCGCCGGATCGCGCGTAATCCCATGGCTGCGGTACAGGGCCATGTTCCTGGCCAATGGCTCGTCGTTGGTCAGCGCCATGCCACCTTCCCCAGTCGTGATGATCTTGACGGCGTGGAAGCTCAAGACCGTGATGTGGGACCACCGGCAGCTGCCGACGGGCTCATCGTGCCGTGAGGCGCCGACGGCATGCGTGGCGTCCTCGATCACCTTGAAGCCAAACTCCTGCGAAAGCGCCCAGATGTCCTCTTGGTCTGTTGGCTGGCCGGCGAAGTGAACCGGGATCACGACTTTGGGCAGACGCCCGTTTTTTTTGGCCTGGGCGAGCTTCGCTCTTAGCGCTGAAACGCTCAGGCCCCATGTGTCCGGATCGACATCCACAAAGTCCACGTCGGCGCCGCAGTAGCGGGCGCAGTTGGCCGAGGCCACGAAGGTATTCGGCACCGTCCAGAGCACGTCGTCCAGGTTCACGCCCAGGGCGAGACAAGCCACGTGCAGCGCGGAGGTTCCGCTGTTGACGGCGACGGCGAAGCGGGCGCGGCAGCGGGCGGCGATGGCTTGCTCGAAGCGAGGCACCGCCGGCCCCTGGGTCAAGAAGTCAGACCGCAAAATCCCCACGACCGCGTCGATGTCGGCTTGCGTGACACGCTGGCGGGCGTAAGGGATCATCTACAGACCGGAGCCATGATTGAGGGCGCGGATCTCTTCCACCGTGAGGAAGTGCGGATTGGTGCCGGAGTTGTATTCAAAGCCCTGCTCGACCGGATGACCGCGCTCCTTGAGCAGATTCACCTCGTAGTCGTTGTCCTTGGCGCGCCAGAACTTGATGGTGGGCCGGATAACATAGTGATCCTCAAATTCGATCGTCAAATGTGAATCATCCTGCGGGCACATCACTTCGTGCAGCTTCTCGCCCGGCCGGATGCCGATCGTCTTCGTGGGCATTCCGGGCGCCATGGCTTCCGCCAGGTCCGTGATGCGGATGGAAGGTATCTTGGGCACGAAGACCTCGCCGCCCTTCATGCGCGCGCAATTCTTCAACACGAAATCCACCCCCTGCTGGAGCGTGATCCAGAAGCGGGTCATGCGCAAGTCGGTAATAGGAAGGCAGGGCGCCCGCTTCTGAATCAGGTCCTTGAAAACCTTCACCACGGACCCACGGGATCCGACAACGTTTCCATAGCGCACGGCGCAGAAGCGCGTCGGCAGGTCTCCCACCAGATTATTGGCCGCCACGAACAGTTTGTCTGAGCACAGCTTGGTGGCGCCGTAGAGATTGACGGGGTTCGCAGCCTTGTCCGTCGACAGCGCGATCACCTTCTGAACCCGGCAGTCAAGCGCCGCCTGAATCACGTTCTCCGCGCCGTGAATGTTCGTCTTGATGCACTCGATCGGATTGTATTCAGCCGTCGGGACCTGCTTGAGGGCGGCGGTATGGATGACATAGTCCACCCCGCGCATCGCCATCAGCAGACGGTCACGGTCTCGGACGTCCCCGATAAAGAATCGCATGCAGTCCTGGCCGAATTCCTGCTGCATCTCGAACTGCTTCAACTCATCGCGCGAAAAGATGATGATCTTGTGCGGCTTGTAGCGATCGAGGAGCGTCCTGGCGTACAGCCTGCCGAACGACCCGGTCCCGCCAGTGATCATGATGTTGGCGTTATCGAACATGCTCTCTGCGGCCTTTCGTCAGAATGTTGGAGTCAGTTGCCGGCAAGGACTGGACTTGCAGGACGACGGCGTCAGCGCCCCTTGCGCAGAGGGATCATTTGCGGGGCATCGCCGGGAAGCGGCGTCAACTCCCTGTCCACGATCTTCCTGAGTGAGCGGTATTTGAACTTCCATGGGCCTTCTCTCGAGGTGACCAGCCAGCGGAGGTAATCCTTGACCACCTGCCACGCCGCCTTCGGGCCGTACTCCCGCAAAATGTTGAGCAGCGTGAGCGGCTCCACTAACTTTCTCATGCGGAAAAAGAATGCGGGATAGCACGCCAGCAATTCGCTGACGCGCCCGCACGCCGCACGCTTTACAAAGAGCCACGTCGTGGGCTCTCCATGTCGGTTGATCGATTCGATCATTTCCGGCGAGAGATGGCTGATGCTCCGGTCTTCGGCCAGGAGGCGGAAGTAATGCGCCTTGCCGAATTTTTGAACGTAATGATGTCGCACCTCGATGCGGATTAACAGGCTCCAGGACAGGAGAGTCAGCCGTGGATAGTTCGTGAAGTTGATGCAGGTGATCGGATCGGCGGCGTCCTTGTCGGATATAGCCAAAAGGTATTCCTCTTCGGCATCAATACCCGGGGGAATCAGCCCACGCATCCTGCCGAACTCATACAAGGGCGTACCCGGCAGCGCCTGCGCGAAATTGATGCTGATCATGCGTGGATCCTGAGTCGGAGAGAGGCAGCCCGCAAACTTGCAATACTCGATGGTTTCATGGATGGTTTCCGGCGATTCTCCCGGCATGCCCACAACCAACTGGATCATGTTGCCCAGTCCGGCTTCGATCGTCCATTTGGCAGCGTTATAGTTGTCCTCCAAAGAAACCTTCTTCTCCATCACCTCGAGCATTTTCCGGCTGCCGGTTTCATTTCCGTATATCAGGGCATAACAGCCGGCGTCCTTCATCCGCTGGATCAGCGGCGGATCCACAGTCGAGGTTCGGACGCCACCCGCTCGCCAAAGAACGTTGTATGGTTTGATTTTTTCCAGCAACTCGTCCAGCCAGACCTTGTCAACGCCGAAGGACTCCGACAACATCGACACTGCCCTGACGTTATAGCGCCCCATCAGATGCTCGAGGCGCTTAATGATCACGTCAACCGGAATATGCCGCATGCCCTTATCCCACCGATGACAAAACGTGCAGCGCGCAACGCAGCCCTTCGCACAGGTCAGGCCGGCCGTGCGAAGCTCGGTTTCCACGAGATTGCCGAAGCGGGCATCCCGGCGGTTGATTCCTTTTCCAAGTTTTTCCTTGAGCGGCATGACCGGCAGGTAGAGATCCACGGTCCCGTCCCGCTCCAGATCCGTCCAATCGACATCCCAGATTTCATCGGGCGGCAAGGGTTCGCCATAACCGGTGTTGACGAGCATGCCGCTTCGGTCGAGAAAGATCAGTCCAGGAGTGTCCTTGAAGTCAATTGTCTCCCAAGTGGTTCTGGCACGCTTGGCGAGGTTCAAGAATGGCCTCTCGCCCTCGCCCAAGACCACGACGTCGACGCTGGCTTTCTTGAGCAGCACTTCCGCGGAAGCGCCCAGGTTGCCGCCCAATACAATCAAGGTCCCGGGCAGCTCTTTTTTTACAGCACAGGCCAGCTTTTTGGTGAAGGCATATGCCGTGGATACCACCGCGCTGATCCCCAAGATATCCGGGTGGAAGCGCCGGATCCGTTCCATAGTCTGTTCAAAGGTAGGCCGGTGCGCGTCGATATTGAAAAAGTCGATCTCGACATCGGGCCCCGAGCGCTTGCGCAGGTAATTGATCACGCTGAGTGATCCGATCGGGGCAGTGAACGTAGGTTTCGCCTGAAGCGGCGTCGTCGTGATCATGATTTTCATTGATACACCCTCAATCTATCTGTCGGACAGCATCTCGCCAGCGGGACTGGACGCGCTGGTTGACGAGCAAGAAGCTCCTTGAACAGCGGCGGCAATGAGCTTTTGCAGGAAGATATGCGTAGGGCATGCCGAATCGTAACCAATCAGATACTCCGGCGCATCTCCACATAATCTACAGAATTCATCCTCGGACATCTCCAGGAGCCATTTCAGCCGCCTTTCGAACTGGGCATAGTCGGGGTCGCTCAGGGTCCAGGGGCCTGGCACGGGAAAATCGTAGACTGGATTGCCGGTAAAATTGCAGGACAAGATTTTCTTCCGCCGTCCCAAGGCTTCACGCATCGCAGTGGTATGCATACCCACCGACACCCGTACGGAATCCATCACCGCATAGGTAGTAAACGAATCCCGAAGATTGGGAATGACTTCCACGTCATCGCCTAGATGCTCCTTGAACCAGTCACACTCCCATCGGTAAAGATCGGTCTGCTGGAGCGGATCCTTTTTGGTGGCGACGCATAGACGTACCCCACGAGCCTCACAGAAACGCTTGAGATGGGCCACCAAAAGCTTCATGCCATCCATCCGCTCCGTGTGGCGCTGATAAGCCCCGGGAGTGAGTTGGGAGACCACACATAGATCAAAGGAGCCTGCCACCTTCCAAGTCTGCCCACTGTTTCGATAATACGAATCACGGAGAGAGCCGACCGGATAGAAAGTCTGGACAGATGCTCCGTGCTTTCGATATTGATCCACCTCATATCTGCCCAAGCAGGCAAACTCAGAATGACAGATGGATGAGCCAGTGGGATTATCCCTAGAGAGAGCGCGGTTGCCGTTTTGGATCGCCAGGAATCGGCAACCCTTGTAGTAGGCGGCGACGCGTTGAAAGACTTGGCTATTATCGACCATAGTCACGACGATTGCTGGCCGGACATGCTCGAGCACCGCTGTCGCGTAGCCAACGGCCAAGCTGCCGGTCCTCAGTACATGGTGGATCGTTAATCGCAACATGGATAGCGTCAGGTACAACTCCTCAACGTTGGCAGGCACGACCGTGTACGGCTCCGAGCCAAATAGCGGCAGAAGAAAATTTAGATTTCCCGTCTCCAGAACTGCGATTCTGGCTGGTGACGGATTCCCCCACTTCTTGCGAGAGCGGACAATGGCGAGCAACTGGTGCAGCATGGCCTTAACGTTGTGAGCCTGTGCGAATCATTTCGACCAATTGCGCCAGCGGCCTTCCAATCTCGGCGAGCTCCTTGAATTCACCGGGCGACGCACTCAAGACATGGTCTCGAATGACCTGCGAGGCTTTGTTGATAGTGAAGTGCTTCTCCACATAGCGCGCGCCTCGGGCGATGGCCAATAAACACGCTTCGGTTCCCAGCAAGTGATCGCTGTATCCGAAGTATCCGTGGTGGCCAAATTGCCGCGGCATGTCCGCCAAGTCCTTGGCCGTGGTTGGGTACTTTGAGCGGCAGAAAATGTAATGCAGGACCTTGCCATCAGGATTGCCGAAGGGAAATCCCTTGCCGCCCCACATTCCAAGCGACACATAGGTCGGCTTGCCTTCGGCAAGGATGCGTTCACACAGCCGGGGGTCGTCTACGACTGTCCGCGAGGCGATCTTGTAGCGCTCGAGTTCTAGATCGTGTGCCAGCTTCAGTGCGTCCTCGGTAAACAGGGACGCCATGAACTCGACGCCGGTGGACGCGCAAGCAGCCTTTAGCTTCATGCCGCGATCGTAGTCGATGTGATTCATCTCGTCGGGCTTCGAGCGCCATCCCAATTGAAATTTGGCGATGTCGGCCCCAGCCCATTTGGCAAGCCGGATTAGTTCGCAGGCAAGATCCCAGTTGCCGTCATGGTTCAGCCCTATTTCAGCGACAAGGAGCAAACGGCACCTCCACACATTGCTCAAATGGCGCGGTCATTGCCACCATGTTTCGGTGCAGATGAAATGGCGACGTGTCCCTCGAATTCACCCCGAAGATGGCAGTGGGCGAGCTGGAAAATCCCTCCGCACGCAGGATCGCAATTGTTTCGTCGTCATAGTGATGCGCCAACCCTTCAGTGTAGGAAAACAGCTCCACCGGCTCCTGTAATTCGGCCTCCAGTTGACGCTTGGAATACCGGATCTGATACCTCTTGCCCTCTGTCGACAGGTGGCTCAGGATGGCATGATCCACGGTGTGCGCTCCAAATTCGCATAGTCCGGACTGCCGCATCACTCTGACCTGATCCCACGTCAGAGTTTGGTAATCCTCATAGTCATAGCGGCAAGGAGTCTTCGCGACCGACTCCAACTCGCCCAGCACTTCCTGCAGCCTCCCGGGTTTCGTTTTCAGGTCCACTTTGATGTCCTGGAGGGCAGCCGCTCTTTCGGCCGCCGTCTGCAGTCGGTAGGCCTTTTCCATGGTCATCAGTTCGAGGCTTTTCAGCGGCGTTTCGTTGAGCAGGTATTCAAGCTTGTCCACCCAAAAGACCTCGCCGGTGCCAATCAATCCCGTGGAGAGGTAGAAGGTGGCCGGGATTCCATACCGCTGAAGAATGGGAAATGCCGCCGTATAATTGTTTTGAAACCCATCATCGAAGGTCACGGCCACCGCACGCGAGGGGATACCTCCTTCTCGCTGCGCGCGGAGCAACGAACTCATTGACAGCACCGTGTGCGTGCCGGCCAGATATTCCATCTGCCCGGCAAACTCGCGGGCGGGAATATGCTTACGAGAGCAATTTTCTATGCCGCGGTGATTGGCCGTCGTCACACCGTGGTAGAGCAAAATGACGAAGCGCTGATCGCTCACGTTTTTGCCGACTCGGCCATCGAATGCGCGTGTCCGATCCTGGACGCTACGTGGGCATTGAAGTTCCTGATGGCCCTCCAGCGTTTCAGCGGGGGAACAAAGGAATAGTAGCCGCCGTCGCGGGCGTTCTGGGCAATACCTGAGACAGCACGTCCAGCATCGACCTCGCCTATCAGCTCCTCCACCATGTCCGCGGCCAAAACCGTGGTGTGATACCGGATGTGATGCACTTTCATGCCGGCGCCGATCATGAGCCGCGCTTGCTTCAAAATATCGCCAGTGTCAAACGTGCGCTCGAGCTTGTGAACCGTGGTCCCCACGTTGTCGAAATCGTTGAAATAGAACGCCCACAAATCTGAATCGAGGCCGCGATATTTGGGCAGAATGCCTCGATGGATATTGACGTTCAAGGCCTTGATCCCAAGGAGGCCGTCCTTGATCAAGCCGGTGCCAAACGACACGATCATGTCCGGCTTGAGCCCGGCGACAAGCTCGACGCAAGCCGGGTCGTTGACGCTAAAGAATTCATGCAGAGTGGCGTGACCAGAGAAGCGAGGAGGCACACCACTCGAAAAAAAACAGTCTTCGAACCTGTCCTGCAGCCGGTGAAACCTGCGATACGGGAGTGGGAGGTAGGGATTATCGACAACCGATAGAAGTGTGCGCTGGCTCGCGACCCATTTGGCATACAGCTTCCACATGTCGAGCTTCCGCCGCTCCAGCACGACGATCGTCGTCGCATGACGAGCTAAGCGATTAGCAAAATACCGGTGGTGCTTGGTATCCGTCGTGAGAATGACACACTTCATGCGTCACAGCCCCCAGGACTCAGACAGGGGATGCTTGACGTTTCTCAACGCCAGGAGTTGTTCGGCCAGCCACAAATCATACGAACTCTTGATGTTCAGACTGGTCTCTCGGGGCATCACGATGTGCCCGAGACGGGCACCGACGAAAGATTGCATGCCGATCGCCCGGGTCCACGACACATAGACAGCTCCGTTTTCTTCGTACAGCGCCTCCCGTTCAAATCGCAACACCCGGCGCTGAAACATGGGCTCCAGCCCGTTTAAATGGTGATGATATTGGAGCCGCGTATTTTCGCAGACTGAAATGACGCTGTCCGGCCCGAAGATGAGCAGCGTATTCACCGCCTCGGTTACATGATAGGCCCGTCTGAGCGGAGTATCGGCGTGCAGCAAGCACACAATGTCCGGTTTGAATCCGGTTTTCGCGACGGCCTCAAGGGCGAACATGATGGTTGGCTCGATCGGAGAATTCATCCGAGCCATTTCTTTCGGACGCATCAGGGCTTCCGTTCCTCGTGCCTGCGCAAAGGCGGCGATGGCCTGGTCCTCGGTGATCACAATGGCTTTGGTCAGCGAGGCGCAGGCCCGGATTTCATCCAAGGTGTACTGCAATAGAGGGATTCCCGCCAATGGACGCAGGGCCCATCCGTCGCCGATAGGCGAAGAATTCCGCACCGGCACGACGGCGAGAATCGAGGGACGGTTGACGCCATACCGGTCCCGGACGCATCGCTCTTTCAACGCCCGTCTCGCTCGGAGAATGCGCTCCTGGTTTGCGCTCAAGCTGACCGGATGGCGGCGGTAATAAAACAACGGCAGATTGACGTTACGGACCTGATAACGATCGATGAACTTCAGCCAGAGGTCGTAACCATCCTGACAATCCACCGACTCATCGTAGCCTCCGACCTCCAGGAAGAAGTGCCGCCGTATCATGGCCCCGGCACCGTGGGCGGGCAGGTCTAGCAGCCCGACATCGTCGCCAATCTTTTCTCTCCGCACGTGCTCAAGCACCTCGCCGTCGCTTGAGATCAGGAAATAATCGGGGTACACGAGTCCCACCTTTGGGTGCGAATCGAGGACCCCTGCCAATATGAGAAGAGCGTTTTCGTCAAAATAATCGTCCGCGTCCAGGCGGACAATGTAGTCGCCGGTTGCCAGGGCAATAGCCGCATTGCATGACGGAGGCAGCCCGCGAGGAGGCTGATGCACGATCCTGATCCGAGGATCCGACTCGAAGTGCCGCAAGACCTCTTCGGTGTCATCAGTAGAACCGTCGTTAATGATGATCAGCTCCCAGTCCCGAAAGGTCTGGTTAATGACGCTTTTCACGGCTTGGGGAAGATACCGGGCGTAGTCCCTGCTGACTGTGTACACCGTTACTTTTGGCATGCCCCATCCATCCTCAGGCTGGCATTGATCACGACCGACTTCGGACGCACGCCTGCGTTGATCGCCAGCAAGTCAGGGCGGGCATCAAGCAAGGCTATGATCTCTTCCGTCGAAATCATGCCCCCCGGCCGCGCCAAGAGCTCGAAGACGGTCTGCAAGAGCTGGTAATCCTCCTGCGTATCGAGAGTTAACCGGAAAGGCCGGGCATACGGTGCCTCAACCGGCATGTCGATGACCCGAAACACATCCGGCCGCTTCAGGTAGTTGGTCATGTACTCGCTAAACGACGGGTCTTCGGCGAGGCGGTGGGCCATCTTAAGCGCGCTGACAGAAATGACCTCGGTCTCCATGCCCTTCGGAAGGCCTGAATAGCAGGTGTAGTCCGCGTTCTTCGCCAGATGATGCGCGACGGCCCGATCCAGGATCCGCGAGTCGATGAGCACATCATCGCCGGTGACCCTGACGACCACATCGGCCGCCTCCCGGTCAGCGGCGTCCAGAAATCGCAGCATGACATCGTCTTCACTTCCCCGGAACCATCGGATCCCCATGCGCTCGGCAATCGAGATCAAGACGGCGTCATCCGGGTGCGTGGAAGTGCAGAGGACGACGGCGGCCACCGATTTTGCCTGCTGCACCCGTTCGATCAAATGTTCCAGAGCCGGTCGGCCGGCCAAGGGCAACAGCGCTTTGCGCGGCAGGCGGGTAGAATGCATCCGCACGGCGATCAGCGCGACGGCCTTCAAACCAAACTGATTGAGGCTTATGACGTCGTTCTTCCGCAAGGCAACCTGACACACCCGCCCTATCACCTCTTCCTCGCGCAATGGTTGCACATCAGCCGGAGCCCGCTTATACGTGATCATGGACGCGTCGATCGTTTCGCCCGCCGCAATATCTCTCGTAGCCACCATCAACTTTTTGACCTCGTGCAGATACTTGAGCTCGCCGCCGGTCATGTCATAGGGCCGGCCGCGGCTCTTCCATGCGTCGCGAAGCAGCCCCACGAGGCTCTTTAGCTCCTGCGGCTCGGCGGACGAAAAGTAATCGATCCCTTTGCGGGCTCGGTCGAGGGTCACATGCTTCTCAATGACGCTGGCGCCAGCCGCAACCGCCATGAGGGGGAGAAAGACCGCCCAGTCAGAATCCCCGGCCACGTGGTCTGCATAGCCAACGGGCAAGCTAAACTGTCGCGCTAACGCCTGTACCCGGTTCAAATGGGTGTCTTCGAGGCGAGTGGGATAGTTTTGAAAGCCGTGAAGGAGAACGATTTGCTCGTTACCCATCTGCCTGATCAACGCGACCGCCTCCCGGATCTCGATCTGGCGCGACCCGCCGCAGCTCAAGAACACGGGCTTCCCATACGCCGCCACCTGACGGATCAGAGCTCGGTTCACCGTGTCCGAAGAGTGAATCTTGAATCCGTCCACGCCTAAGCGCTGCATGAGCGCGGCGCTCTCCGCTCCGAACACATCCGCCAGGACGTAGAGTCCCCGTCCGCGAGCGTCGGCCACCAGAACCGCCCACTGATCATCGCTCATCTCCAGATCCGTGAAATGTTGATGCCGGGGATGAGTGGGAACCAGCAACTCGTCGCCCGTGAATTTTTGAAGCTTGATCGCATCCACGCCGGCTCCGGCAGCGGCCGCAATGATCTCGCGGGCGGTGTCCGCCGACCCTTCATGGGCGTTTGCCATTTCAGCGATGACGAAGGGAGCTTCTTCCCGGCGAATCACCTCGAACATATTGCCTGTAATCATAGTCAGCTATTCTTTGGCTATCTGTTTCGGATACGCGCAGGTCGCACAGGTGGCGATTGCGCGGTACTCGCCCCGCGCATGGAGGTCCCGCAAGTGGTGCAGCTTCTCTCCCCGCCAGATGCCGGCAAGCGAAGTCTCGTGAATGTTGCCCAGTTTCAGGTCCTCCGGCTCCTCGAAGGCGTGGCAGCAGGGATACACATCGCCGTTATCGAGCACCATCAGGCGCTGCCAGAGCTGCGGACAGGTGAACACAGGGGGGGCGGCGTATTTCTTCACCAGCATGTCCTTGCGGATCAGCTCTGCCGGGTTGTACACATCAGAGACCAGGATTTTCTCCACGCCCATGTCGGTCCAGAACCGGACGAAGGCATCGGTTTCGTGTGTATTGGCCTTCTGATGCACGAAAGACACACGAATCCTGATCCGACCCTTGTACCGCAGCATGCGCGTGACATTGCTCATGGCCAGGAAGAAGTCGCCGCCCACGCGGACCTTCTTGTAGGTCTCAGGGGTCAGCGCATCCAGCGAAAAGGCGATGTCCGTCAATCCCGCTTCGACCAGCCGCTCGTTCAGCTCAGGCGGGTAGTTGGCGTTACTGTTCATCATGATGTCGAAGACGCCCCGCTCCTTGGCGTACCGGATGAACTCGTCGATCCGCGGATGAAGTGTTGACTCACCGCGGAAATTCAACTTGATCGCGGAAAAATCCTCATGCCGGACACCTTCGTCGATGGCCCGCTTGAAGGTCTCCAAGGTCATGAACCGGGTCGCGTCCTGCTTGACGAACGCCGGATAGGACGGATTCTCGATATACACCGTATGGCACATCGGGCAGCGCAAATTACACATGCTCGCCAGTTCGAGATCGACGTTGATCGGGAAGTCGCTCACGACCTGGTCCTTGGGATAGGCTTCCCATTTACGCCGGTAGGCCGCATAGCGCTCGCCAAATTTGGCCGGATCATAATTCCTGACGTAGGTATGTCCGGACCGGTAAGGCGTGTAGTCAGGCATAGATCAGTCCTTCTTATGTAAACCTACACAGCATGGTCTCATCTCGGCGGGTCGCGGCTGACAAGCACATACCGGTAGTCGCCATACCCTTCGAGATCGATCTCTGCCGTGAGATTTTCCACCCTCACGCCGTCGAGCGCCTGCTGCAGCCAGGAGGCGAACCCGTCGCCGAAGGCATAGAGATGCTGCTTGCCTGCATGCGAAGCCTAGTGCGACGCGATCAGGATGTGATCGGTCAGACCGAGACACCGGCGCAGGACGTCCAGGGGAACGGCGGTATGATCCAGGACATTGAAGAGACCGATGAGATTGCACTTCGGGGCGCCGGTGCGGTGCGCCTCCTCCAGCGGGATCACGTCGGCGCCCAGCACGGTATGGGCGAAGTATTGGCAGCTGGCCCCGTAGCGCACGCAGTTGCTGCCCCAGCCCCTGGTCGTATCCTCAGTCAGCAGGTAGCGCCGTGCCGGCAGGGAGGGCAGCACCGCGCCGTTTCGCGGCTCCGCGCGCCGGCCCTTTCCGGCGGCCACCAGGCCTTGCTTGAACGCACGGAGCCTGAGCGCGAAAACGGCAAGACGGCCGGCCCACCGCTGCATGGCATGGTGGAGGCGGGGAATCTTCGTCCAGCGCACGTCCGGAGGACGCTGAAGCATTCGGGCAAACAGGCTGACACGCTCGCGCGGCGCCGTCTCTTGCCCCCTGAATTCCAGGAGCAGTCCCTGGAACGGGCAGCCGAATTCGGCATAGGCCGACACGGCGCCGATGCGCCTGGTGACGGCGGCGGACAGCCTCCGGTTCCGCAGCTGCACGAGATTAGCGGACGGTGGATATAACCAGTGCTCGAATTCGGCCCAACCGGCGATGTGGTCCGGCGCGCCGGCGTTGAAGATCGAAGAGGCCAGCTCCGGGCTGAGCCAGGGATCGCAGAAATAGCTCCCGCAGGAGGCACAGCGAAAGGTTTTGACACGGTCGGCGAAGTCCTCCACCGAGAGGCCGAGTCCGGCGGCGGCATGCTTGAGGTAGTGCAAGCCCTGCAGCTTCCTCACGGACATCCCATCCGACTCGACGCGCTCGACGCCCCCGCAAACCGGACAACGTGCGATGTCCACCAGCGTCATGGCGCCGGGCTCTGCCGTGGTCCGGCGATTGGGCTGCGTCAGGGGCGCGGGCATGCTCAGCCTGTCGTCACCGTCTTCTGTGCGCAGGGGCTCAGCTCCAGCATCTGCGCATAGGATTGATATTCGACCGCGCGGCCGTCCACTACCTCGACGATGCGGTCGCACTCGCGCACGGTCGTGAGACGGTGCGCGATGATGAGGATGGTGAGGTCGCGATCGAGGCCTCGGATCGCCTCCATCACCGCCTGCTCCGTGCTGTTGTCCAGAGCGCTCGTGGCCTCGTCGAACACCAGTACCGAGGTCTGCTTGTACAGCGCGCGGGCGATGCCGATTCGCTGCCGCTGCCCGCCCGAGAGACGAATTCCCCGCTCTCCCACGACCGCCATGTAACCCCCGGGCTGCGTCTCGATGAAATCGGCCAGCTGCGCTTGTGCGGCGGCCCACCGGACCCGGTCCATGTCGATGGCCGCCGGAGGCACGCCGAAGGCGATGTTTTCCGCAATCGGAGCGTCCGAGAGAAAGATGGCTTGCGGCACATGGGCGATGCTGCGCTGCCAGGCCCGCAGACGCTCTCCATCGAGGGCCCGGCCGTCTACCGTAATCTCCCCTTCGGTCGGCTCGAGCAGACCCATCAGCACATCCAGCATCGTGCTCTTGCCGCTCCCCGTGCCCCCGATGATGCCCATCCGGATGCCTTTGCCGATGCGGAGGGACAGGCCGTCTAGCACCCAGGGCCGGTCCACGGCATAGCGGAACCGCACGGATTCGAAGCGGATGGTTTCCCAAAGGACGAGCGGCGGCGGCAAGGGCCGGCCCGCCTCCGCCGGGAGCGGCTCATCGAGGAGGGTCAGGACGTCGGCGACCGGCACGCGGACGCTCGCGATGGAGGTCCATGAGGCGAAGATCTGCTGCAGCGCAGGCAGTACCCGCTGGGCGCCCAAGGCCAGGGCCGCCAGCACCGGCAGTGCCGAGGCTGCGCCGCCGTCCGAGCGGCTGAGTCCATAGGCGACCGCCGCGATCAGTGCCATGCCCAGTGCTTCGACCACGATCCGGGGATAGCCCTGGACGAACAGAGTGTCGCCGTGCGCCCGGCGCATCGGAAGGTCCGCCTGGCGGTATTTGTCGAGGTACACGGATTGCGTGCCGTCCAAAAGCACGTCCCGAATTCCGCCGAGCCCTTCCAGCACCGTCTTGATGACGTTTGTCTGCCCGTCCGCCACGGTCTGGCTGTTGCGTCGCAGGCGGGGCCGCGCGCGCCAGGTGACCACGCCGTAGATGAGGCCAAACCCGGCACACGCCGTCAGCGACGCCGTGACATCGATGGCCAGCAACGCCGCCATGACGGCCAGCAGGAGCAGGGCGGCGCTGATCAAATTCAACTGTCCCAGCACGATCTTCGTGGCGCCTTCCGCTTTCTGGGTGATGCCGCTCAGCACGACGCTGCTGTTTCGGATCAAGTGCATGGGATACGGCTGGTAGAGGGTGCGGCGGTAGATCTCACGGCTGAAATCGCCACTGATCGCAAAGGCCAGGCGATTGTTGGCCCACAGCAGCAGCAGACGAAGTCCGCCGGCCACCAACACCGCCGCGGCAAAGAGCGCCGCAAACGGCAGGGCAAGCTGATCGGCTGTCTGCACTCCCCAGCGTGCGGCCAGGCTGGCCACCCAGACATGTTTCATCAACTGCTCGGGAGTCGCGAGCGCGGCCAGGAACGGCAGCACGGCGCCCAGGCTCAAGATTTCCATGAACGCACAGATCACCATGAGGACGGCAAGTAGCGCGATCTGACTGTGGTGCCGGGCAGAGACGTGCCGCCACACGCATACCAGCAGCCGGAGAAGGCCGCGGCCAGCACGCCTAGATCCGGGATTGCTTGAAACCGTCACGTCCGCCATTGCAGTCGAATCACCCATCGTCGCCAAAATTGCCAGAACCACGTCGCAAGCTGGTAGCGACCCGGAATCCGAAGCCGCCTGTGAAACGGAATCGTTCCGACCAGATCTGTCTCAAATGCCGCGGCCTCATCCGGGGAAAAAAGATGGCGAGAGGCCGCAAATACTTCCGCTGCGTAATCCAAATGGCCGTAGAGCCAGGCAAGAGCTACCAGTTTGGTTACCGTGATCTTCTTCGCGCCAGGGCCGAGCTCTCGAAAGTATAGCGCGTACGTATAGAGCGGTTGCCCCCATTGCCAACCGTACTGGCGGCCAGCGGTGCGTGTGAAGAACCGAGGTTGAAGGCCAAACAGGGCAAAACCATTCCTGGTCAACAAGCGGTGAACATCTTCGAACAAGACTTGCCCTTCGTAGCGGGGCAGAAACTCCGTCTCAATTTCCACTCCGAGTGCCGATGGGAGTGTGGAGGCTTCTCCGCCGCGCAGTACCTCCCAGGCTGTGCCTTGGGTATCAATTTTGAGGAAATCGGCCTTGACCTGATGAGCGTCCAGCAACGCGTCGAGTGTGGAGATAGGGACGGACACCGTATCCACAACTTCAAACTGAGCCGAATCATAAAACTTGTCGATGATCCGGTGATTCGGCCGCAAGAGCGAGCTGCGTCCCTTGGTCCGGGTCAGATAAAAATCGGCTGAACCAGTCTTGTCCGACAACGCCACCGGAAAAAGAAGCGAGTATTCCTTTTCGGCCTGAAGTTTTTGAAACGCCATAGGGTCCGGTTCAATCCCCACCCTCAACAAGCAGGGCCGGAGCGGCCGCCAAAGAGACCGCAAACCTCCCGAGGCGCCGACGTCTATCAACACGAGCGGATCGCGCTTCAGGTCCTCCCAAACAAGGGCAGGCAATGGCGATGCTTTAAACACGCTCAATTCCTCGTCTGGGTCCCGTAGACATAGCTTCGCCCTGTCACTTACAGCGCGCGATCCCACCCCCAAGCAGTAGCGGGCAGGACGCCGTCAAACTCCGCCAGCGGCCGTCGGAAAACCGGCGCCGGATGTCCCTGGCAGCAAGGTAACGACTTTTTCCTTGGGAATTCCTGCCTGGACAATCCGGGCTCTGGCCTTCTCCACGCTCTCCAGCTCGGCGATCAGGATCGCGTCAAAATCGCAATCCGACAAAACCTCAACAGGCAACAGAGGATAGGAGAGAAACGTGCCTTCCTGGCCGCTCACAAACCCGACAAGGACCAGGTCCATCTCTCGAAGGGTGAGGTAGGCCAACTCAGCCAACTCTCCGGTTCCGTAAATGACGAGCCGCTTGCAACCAGCGTTGGATAACCCGGAGAGAACCTGTTTCAGCCGATCCCGCATCTGCCGGTAGTAATAAAGGGAATACTGCATGTACTGATAGG